>ULYV01028575.1_pt1 | contig 10951 bp, 9 predicted proteins | sample 1962461 | NCBI WGS metagenome assembly ULYV01 (sample SAMEA4835871, study PRJEB28245) | human gut metagenome | biome: gut microbiome; material: fecal sample | place: Denmark | collected 2008 | reverse complement strand
CTTGGTTTGGAGTATCGTTGCCATACACTGATGAAAGTCTATTCTCAAAGCCGTGATGAAATGGAAAAGCAATATAAGGCTGGCATGAAATCTTTGAGTACATACACGAAGTATAGAATCGGGTGTGCCTATGTGGGCGAGTTCTTGCAGACGCATTACCATGTGAAGGATATTGCTCTGAAAGAGTTATCGCTGCCTTTTATCACAGACTACGAGACTTTTCTCAGAACCGACAAGCACTTGAAGATAAACTCTGCGATGGTGTTTGTCCGCAATCTCCGTGCAATGGTATTCCGTGCCATAGATAATGAATGGCTCGTAAAAGACCCATTCAGACGATATGAGTACAAGGAAGAAGAGACCACAAGAGAGTTTCTGAGCAAAGAAGAGATTCACCTGTTGATGAAAACACCTATCACAAGAAAGAAGATGAGTATGGTGCGTGACTTGTTCCTGTTCTGTTGTTTTACAGGTCTCGCTTTCATTGATCTGTACAACTTGAAGGAAGAGAACATCAAGGAATTTTTCGATGAAGGTGAATGGATCGTTATCCATCGACAGAAGACAGGAACGGAAGCCAACATCAAGTTGCTTGATTATCCCAAGCAAATTATGGAAAAATACCGTGGATTGTGTGAAGACGGCAGGGTATTTCCAGTACCCAACTACCAAAGTTGTATGGATTCGCTCAAAAGACTGGGAAAGAAATGTGGTATCACCAAGCCGCTGTCCTGGCACATGAGCCGTCATTCGTTCGCAACCTCGGTTTGCCTCTCCAACGGAGTCCCAATAGAAACCGTGAGTTCAATGCTTGGTCACAAGGACATAAAGACAACTCAGGTGTATGCCAAGATTACCAAGGAGAAATTGAGCAAAGACGTGGAAAAGTTGTCTCAGCAAATAAATAACATTGAGGAATTCACGTTTGGAAATGTTTGCAACGATAATACTAACACTATAAATGGCAGAGTATGAAACGACAAGTGATAACAATACAAGAAGATATGGTCATCTACGCCCCACATCATGGTGAGGTGTGGATGACAGTTTGGGAGATTGCCGAACTGTTGAATGTAACAGGGACAGCAGTGAAGAATACCATCAAGCGCATTTGGAAACAAAGTGTGCTGAAAGATTTCCAGCATTCTCAATACATCAAACTTGAAAATGGATATTCTGCGCATGTCTATGAAATGGAAGTGATTATCGCCATAGCACTTCAAATGGATACATACCAAGCCTTGTTGTTCAGACAATGGTTTATCAGTAAGGTTGTGAACCGCAAGGATTGCCAAGCAGAGCAAGTAAAACACGAGTATCCGATGATTATTGTGATGAACGGAACGATGCCAAGAGGTGCAAGTTAGAATTTCTCATCTTTTAATAAGATTCCTACACCTTTATAATATAATAGCGTACAGGGGGAACGATTTTTGTCGTTGTACCCTGTACGCTATTTTTGTTTCGCTATTATGAAGCAGTTCCCTCCCCTTGTGAAACAGTGCCGTCGATTATCGGCTTGCGGTAATTACCAGTGAGAAGTGCTTGTATCTTGGATTCTGGATAGAGGGTTTTGCCACATAATATAATGTAGGGCAAAATGCCTTGTTTGCGATATTCCTGCAAGGTGCGGCGACTAAGCTTCAGGAGCTCGGAGAGTTCCTTGTCGGTGAGGTATCGCTCCCCATCCAAAGGTGGGCTGTAGGACTCGATGAATGAGGATAGCCAGTTGTTGGCTTTCTTCAAGGATTGCATGGCGGTGTCTATCGACTTGCTCTCATGCGTAAGAAGTTGGTTCATGTTCATTGTTTACAATTTGGATTAAGTGGTGAATATTAAATGTGTTGGCTCGCCCAGGGTGAAGTTTTCGGCTTTGCCTTGGGCGAGTTTGGCTTTACGCTATACCGATTTGATTCTGGCGATAAGCGGAACGATGGCTTTGACCTCTTCGGGGCAGTAATAGAATTGGCGACCTATCTGGGTATGCCCCAAGAAACGGCGGTCACGAAGTTTTTGTAAGGTGCGCTGGCTGATGCGAAGTTGCTGGCAGACCTCATGACCTGTAAGCCATTTGTTCAGACGCTTGCCGTTTGCCTTGTGCTTCAACAACTCTACCTTTTGTACCAAGGCATCGTATCTTGCCATCATCAAGTCGAATGCCTTCTTTTCCATTGTTACTACTTCCATATTCTCTGTTTTATTGGTTCAACAAATTCGGGTGCAAAGTTAATATGTGTATGTAGAAAAACAATGAAAATGAATAACTGTGGCAGTGCTTTTCTGGGGTTTGCCGACCGCTTGGCAAGAAAAATCAAGAAAATTATACGTGGGTCATTAATGAGTTGTTAAACGGGTATTTCGCAAATGATTAATTTTGCCGCCGAGAAATAAAAACAACGAATTACATAACATTTCAAACGGAATTAGAATGGAAGTAATAACAATGGAAAGTGCAGCCTTCAAAAAGCTGACAGAACAGTTGACAGAAATAGTCCAGTACGTGCGATTGGCAAAAATGGCATTTCAAGAGAACTTGCCGGGTAAGGGATTGAAGCCGATGTTGACCAATGACGATGCAGCTAAGATGCTTGGTGTGAGCAAGCGCACCTTGCAGCGAATGCGCTCAGAGAACCGCATTGATTTTATTAAAATTGGCAATCAATGCCGATACCAAGTTGAAGCCATTGAAAGAATGGTTGAGGAACGAACAATAGCAAAGGAAACTTGAGCATGGAAGATGGAACATTGAGAAAACTGGAGTTATATCTCCATGACCTACACAAAAAGATAGACGGCATCTACGACATGCTGATGTTGAGACACGAACGAGAGACGGAGCAAAAAGGAAGTTCTGCCATCAATGAAAAATTGCTCGACAACCAAGACCTCTGCCTCTTATTTCAAATCTCCCCTCGTTCCCTTCAACGCTATCGCAGTCTGGGAGTGCTTCCCTACAAGCGTTTGGGACAGAAAACATACTACACGGAAGAGGATGTGATGCAGTTTGTAGAGAATAATGTCAAAGAATTCAAGAAAGAGAATGTGGAGCATTACTTGACCCGCATTCATCAGAAATTCAAATAACAACAGTATTCACCATTAAAAATTTACAATTATGGTACAAAAGAAAAAGAGTGATGAACAGGACGTGCTGGTAGTCCGTGACGAGAAGACGGGCGAGATCAGCGTCGTCGCCGGACTCAGCAGAGACGGCACACCGAAGCGAGCGCCCGCCAAGGCGGAGAACACGCCCGACTTCCTGCGTTTTGACCGCAACAGCGACCTGATGGACAGTTTCTTTAGAAACTTCTTCCGCCAGTGCAAGGAGCCAAGCCGATTCGGATTCTACCGCATAGCGGCAGACCAGGTGGAAAACTTGCTTGGCGTGATGAAGGAGTTGCTGAAAGATCCGGAGGCTAACAAGGAGATTCTTTCCGCCCACAAGGTTGACACCTCCAATTATGAGAAAGAGGCAAAGCAATCGGAAGGTCAGGCGAAAGAAACCGCATCATCGGACGATGCGTCCAAGACGCAAGCTAACACAGAAAAAGAGAATGTATCATCTGAACAAACCAACGAAAAAGAGAACGACATGGAACAGAAACCAGAACAGACCGCAACCGCACAGCAGGCACAGACCGCTCCGGGTGTAAAGCAGAACCTCATTAGTGGTAACGATGTGAACCTGCAGGAACTTGGTGCCAAATATGGCATAGACTTCAACAGTATGAATGAGAAGGATATGAAAGCCCTGCTCAACTACGGCAAGACGGGGCTTGTGATTGTGAAGCCGACCTTCGGCGGTGAACAGATAGAGATACAGGCCCGTCTGTCATTCCGCAAGGACGATAACGACCAGTTGCAACTCGTGCCGCATTTCGTACGCAACGAGCCTAAACTCGATGTCGCTTACAAAGGCTATACCTTCACTCCAGAGGACAAGAAGAACCTATTGCAGAACGGCAACCTCGGAAAGGTAGTGGATTTCCCCGACAAGAATACAGGTGAGCTGCGTCCTCATTTCATCAGTATCGACCGTCTCACCAATGAGATTGTTGACATCCCGACCAACAAGGTGCGCATACCCGATACCATCGGCAAGACACCTATTACCAAGGACGACAAGAGAGTGCTCTACTCAGGTATTCCGCTTCGCAAGGAGATTGAGCTTGCCAACGGGCGCAAGTTCACACCGCTGTTGCAGGTGAATGTGGAACAGCGTGGCGTGGAGTTCGTGCCTGGCAGCACAAGACAGGCGCAAGGCCAGAAACAGAATGGAGACAAGAAGCAGACCGCTGACAAGCAAGAGCAGAAGGCAGAAGGTGATGCGGGCGGTCAGAAGAAGCAGCAAGATCCCAACCACTGGCTCAATGAGGACGGGACCATCCGCCGACTCAACACCTATTTCAAGAAGGAACTGACCGAGCAGCAGAAGGACGACTATGTGGCAGGCAAGACCATCGAGATCAAGGAAGTGCCCAACAAGAACGGCAGCGGTACCTATACCGCCTACGTGAAGTTCGATTTCGACAAGATGCAGCCACGTTCCTACCGCAACAATCCAGACCTCAAACAGGCGAAGGAACAGATTCCGACCAACGAGAACAAGGTACAAGTCGCCGTCAACGAGCAGGGCAAGACCCATGAGGCGACCAAGCACACCAAGGATCCGCTGAGTCCGGGACAGTCTGCGCCAAAGAACGAAAAGCAGCAGAAGGAACAGAACGCCGAGGAACAGAAGCCAAAGAGAAAGGCAAGAAGCGTGAAGATGTAGTTGCCGCCACTTGATCCACAGAGTTAATCATCCATTATAACAACCGACATCTGCGACCGTCTATCCCACGGTTGCGGATGTCACAAAAACAACAGACAATGAAGACAATCATCGCAGAGAAGCCAAGCGTAGCCAAGGAAATCGCCCACATTGTAGGAGCTGACAAGCGTGAGGAAGGCTATATGCAAGGCAATGGCTATTATGTGACATGGGCATTCGGACATTTAGTGCAGCCAGCCATGCCGGAAACCTACGGCATGAAGGGATTCCATGCAGAGAATCTGCCTGTGATTCCCGACCCGTTCGTTCTTGTTCCCCGACAAGTCAAGACTGAGAACGGCTACAAACCAGATGCAGGTGTGCTTGCCCAGATTAAAATTATCGGCAAGCTGTTTGACAGCAGTGAGCGCATTATCGTAGCAACTGATGCCGGACGTGAGGGAGAGTTGATTTTCCGATACCTCTATGCGTATCTCGGTTGCAGGAAACCTTTCGACCGTCTCTGGATCAGTTCGCTTACGGATACCGCCATCCGTGAGGGACTTCTGAACCTCAGGGACGGCAAGGAGTATGACAATCTCTATCATGCAGCCAAGGCACGAAGTGAGGCAGACTGGCTCGTCGGCATCAACGGCACACAAGCCCTGACGATAGCCGCAGGACGTGGCACCTATTCTGTAGGTCGTGTGCAGACTCCGACCCTTGGTATGGTATGCGAACGCTATTGGGAACACAAGCGTTTCGAGTCGAAACCGTTCTGGCAGGTACACTTCGGTGTGGTTGATTCAGACAGTGGCAATATACTGAAGTTCACATCTGCCAACCGATGGACAGACAAAGCCACCGCAACCGATATATATAATAAGGTGAAAGAAACAGGTTCTGCCATCATCACAAAGGTAGTAACCAAGCGAAAGGTGGAGAAGGCACCGCTCCTTTACGATCTCACCACCTTGCAGAAAGAAGCCAACTCCCAGCATGGCTTCACGGCAGAGCATACTCTCTCCATCGCCCAGAAACTCTACGAGGCAAAGTTCATCACCTATCCAAGAACATCAAGCCGCTATATCTCGGATGATGTATTTGCCACCCTTCCCAAACTCTTCAAGAATCTGGAGAATCATTCGGAATATGGAGAGAAAGTGAAACTTTTGCCTGGCAGTGAGGACTACAGCAAGAACAGCGTAAATGCAGCCAAAGTGACCGACCACCATGCCCTGCTCATCACAGAAAATGCAGCCATTGGTCTTTTCAAGGACGAGAAGATCGTTTATGACATGATATTGTGCCGGATGATTGAAGCGTTCTCAGCAGACTGCATCAAGGACATCACATCAGTATCGGCGCAAGTGAATCATGAAGTTGAGTTTGGCATCAGTGGCTCCATCATCCGACAGACTGGCTGGCGAGCGTTGTCGCTCAAGGAAAAGAACAACAGGCTGGACAAGGATGCAGACGCAACAGACAATGAGGTCAAGGATCAAGTCATTCCCAACTGGCAAGAAGGACAGCATATCACTCTTTCTGGCTGCACCATCACGGAGGGCAAGACCAAACCAAAGCCATTGCATACGGAATCCACATTGCTTGCAGCTATGGAGACCGCAGGCAAAGAGATAGAAGATGATACGATGCGCCAGGCAATGAAGGACAGCGGTATTGGCACACCTGCCACACGTGCAGCTATCATCGAAACCCTGCTCAAACGAGAGTATATGGTGCGCCAGCAGAAGAAACTTGTGCCGACGGAAAAAGGACTCGCCCTGCATTCCGTGGTGAAGAACATGGCGATTGCCAATGTGGAGATGACGGGCAAATGGGAGGCGGAACTTGCCAAGATTGAACGAGGTGAAGCAAGTGCAGACGGGTTCACCCATAGTATCGAAGGCTATACCCGTGAAATCACTGCGGAATTGTTAGGTTGTGACAGACTTTTCAGCCACAAGGATTCCGGCTGCCAGTGTCCTAAATGCAAGCATGGTACCATGCAGTTCTTCGGAAAGTTAGTAAGATGCAGCAACAAGGAGTGCGGTATGCCAGTGTTCAAGCAGGTAGCAGGAAAGTTGCTCACTGATGCCGACATCACCGACTTGCTTACCAAGGGCAAGACCAGAACGCTCAATGGTTTCACCAGCAAGCAAGGCAAATCGTTCTCCGCAGCCATTGCCTTTGATGAGAATTTCAACACGAAATTCGTCTTTGCAGAGCGCAAAACAGCAGAAAAGCGAGGAAATGTGAAGAGATACAAGAAATAGTTTGTACCTTTGCCACCGAAACATGGTTCATAAATGGTGTCTTTATTTAGGATGCTTTTATTTACTGTGGATTAAGTGGCGGCACTCGGAGGGATACCGAGTGCCTTTTTCTTGCTTTCAACTAACACCAACCGCCATCCACGGTTTATTATTCACCACTTAATCCATTCAACAGACAGATGAACAGAAAGAAACAGGCACAGACAGAGTTGTCCTATTACGGACTGTACCTCTTGAACCACCTCAGGGAGAACCGTTTTCCACAAGCCAGCGATGCGGACTTTATCCGCGAACGTGCAGACCATGCCGCAGAGGTATATGAGCAGGCACGGCGTGATGCCCTCTTTGCCGATGCGGCACAAGAACTTGCCATGTCAGCATTGCTGAAAGGTCTCCGCTTTTCCAAGTACAGCATCCTGTATGATGTTGTTGACAGTGAGTTTCCTCTGGAGGTAGCAGTAGAAGACCAGGAAGCGTTTGTCAAGAACCTCCTGCCTCTGGTTGACAACGTGTATTCCATTTACGACCTCACCGATGACGATTTTGCCCAGTCACCGGACTACGACCAGCTCTATACAGAATTGACTGGAGCCGTAGCCCTTTTCATAGAGTCAAATGGCGTACAATAGAAAACAACTTCTGAACGACAACATCAAGGCGATAGAGACGGCATTCATCCTTGACAGGGAACAGCGCACGCCGACCGCCCGTGAGCGTCTCCTTCTGGAGCGTTATTGCGGATTCGGTGGATTGAAGTGCATCCTGAACCCTGCCAGGGAACTGGCGGATGCCGTCCATTGGGCAAAGTCAGACCTTGAGTTGTTTGCTCCAACAGTGGAGCTGCATAGACTTATCCGTGAAAACAGCAAGAATGAAAGCGAGTACAAACAGTTGATGGACAGTCTGAAACAGTCTGTCCTCACGGCATTCTACACGCCGTCAGCCATTACAGAGGCTTTGGCGGATGTGTTGAAAGAGCATCAGATTATCCCCGAAAAGGTGCTTGAACCCTCGGCAGGAATCGGTGCCTTTGTCGATTCCGTCTTGGATAACAATCCCAAGGCAGACATTATGGCATTTGAAAAAGACCTGCTTACGGGAAAGATACTCCGCCATCTGCATCCGGAGCAGAAAGTGCGCATAGAGGGATTCGAGAAGATAGAAAAGCCTTTCAATGACTACTTCGACCTCGCCATCTCAAATATTCCCTTTGGCGATGTTGCCGTGTTTGATCCGTCTTATACAGCCATGAAAGGCATGAGGGCACTTGTTACCAGACGCATACACAACTACTTCTTTGTCAAGGCTCTTGATACGGTAAGGGATGGTGGGTTGGTTGCCTTCATCACCTCACAAGGCGTATTGAATGCCAAAAACAACAGTGCCGCGCGTTTTATGATGCTCTATCATGCTGATCTCGTGTCAGCGATTCGCCTGCCCAACAACCTGTTCACGGAAAATGCCAATACGGAAGTGGGCAGTGACCTCATCATTCTGCAGAAAAATACCCAAAAGGAGTCGCTGCGAGGAGACGACAACCTGCTTGATACCGTCTATAATGACGAGAACCGCATTCCGACAAACAACTACTTTCTGGAGCATCCGGAACGCATTATCCATACAACGGCAAAGTTGGATACTGACCCGTTCGGCAAACCTGCAATGATATACACGCATGAGGATGGTGTGGAAGGCATTGCAGAGGATTTGCGAAAGATGCTCCATGAAGACTTTAAGAAGAACCTCAATTTGAACCGATACTTGGGGATAGAGGAAACAAAGGCTGAGGAAGTTAAGGAGGTTGAAGAAACAGAAAAGATAGAAAAAACAGAGAAGATGAAGCCTTCCATTGAGGAAAAGCAGAACGATACGGTAGTATCCTTGCAAAAGCAGGAAAAGCCTACTGATGATGCAGAGCTATCCCCAAAGTCCAGTCATCAGCAGCCACCAGTCCAAATGACTCTGTTTGACCTATGGGGAATGGAAGAAGAAAACCGTCTGACTGTCCATGCTACAAAGAAGAAAGCAGAGGTAACAGTGGGTACTGCCGCCAAGAAAGTGTCAAGGAAGAGAGCAAGTCCGTTGGTAAAAAGCGTCAATCCGACTTTTGAAGTAGAGACAAAGCCTGTGGAAAAAGAAGAAAAGCCTTCGTTGACAGATGCAAAAGAGCAGGAAACAACACAGGAGACAAAACTAATCCTGCCTGGTGATGAACCATACGCAAGCATCTCTTGGGAAGAGAATCCGCCAATCAACGGCTTTTACGAGATGATGATGACCATGGCTCCCGAAGACAGGGTGCTGCTGCGCCAAAAGGCGGAACTGCACCGTCAGGAACAACTCAAGGCTCTGGGCGTTGAAGATACGCTTGATCCAAAGTTCAAGCCGCCGATGGAACCGATAGAAGTTCTCAAAGTTCAAATCGGGCATGGGCAGTCGAAAGGGAATGAGGCAAAAGAAGATTCCAAGACTCAGAACACATTGGAAGAAACAAATCATGAGCGGGAACAACAAAAAGAGCAAGAAAGAAAGCTGGAAGAGCAGGCAAGGAAGAAAGAGGATGCTATGAAGCCCCGTCCATTTGATGAGAAACTGAAAAGTTTTCATCGTGAGGGTTCTATGGTGCTCGACTCTGCCAGAAACATCGGTGTATTGAAAGACCTTACCAAGTATGGTGCTACCTTCATGCCGTTGGATCTGAATATGGAGCAGAAAGAAAAGGCGGTCTTGTATATCGCCCTCCGTGATGCCTATCAGAAACTTTACACCTATGAAGCGGAAGAACAGACGGAAAACAAGCAGATGCGTGAGAGTCTGAATGTCTATTATGACGCTTTCTTCATCCGCTTCGGCAACCTCAATGCCAAGCAGAACGTGAAGTTCATCCTTATGGATGCCTCAGGGCGCGACATGCTGTCGTTGGAACGGGTGGAAAACGGACATTTCACAAAGTCAGACATCTTCGACCACCCGGTCTCTTTTTCGCTTGACGAGGTCAGTCATGTCGATTCTCCAGAGGAAGCGCTCACCGCCTCGCTCAACAAGTTCGGCCGTATCGACTTGCCGTATATGACTGAATTATCAGATATGCCGGAACAGGAACTGACGGAAGCGCTTAAAGGACGCATCTATTACAATCCGCTCATAGACGGCTACGAGATATCCGACCGCTTCATTGCTGGCAATGTCATAGAGAAAACGGAGCGTATAGAAGAATGGCTGAAGGAAAATCCCGACCATGCAATCGTGAGGGAGTCGTTGGAAGCCTTGAAGGCAAGCATTCCCGAACCGATAGCCTTTGAGGACCTGGACTTCAACTTCGGTGAGCGTTGGATACCTACAGGTGTGTATTCCGCTTACATGAGCCACCTCTTCAATACACAGGTCAGCATCGTCTATTCCGACAGCATGGACGAATATTCGGCAAAATGCAGTATGAAGACCATGGCCATCACGGATGAGTATATGGTGAAGGGATATTACCGCCACTATGACGGCATGAGTCTTCTGAAACATGCCCTGCACAACACCTGTCCCGACATGATGAAGAGCATCGGCGAGGATGAACACGGCAACGACATCAAGGTGCGTGACAGCGAGGGCATACAGCTTGCCAATGCCAAGATTGACGAAATCCGCAACGGGTTCACTGAATGGCTGGAGGAGCAGTCTGACTCCTTTAAGGAACGCTTGACCACGATGTACAACCGGAAGTTCAACTGCTTCGTGCGTCCGAAGTATGACGGTCCTCACCAGACCTTCCCCGGCTTGGACTTGAAAGCCCTTGGCGGAAAGTATGGTGTCAAGAGTGTGTACCCAAGTCAGAAGGACTGTGTATGGATGCTTTTGCAGAATGGTGGCGGGATATGTGACCACGAGGTCCTGCGCCCATAAGGGCATACTGTAAATGTAGGTTTGGCAA
>ULYV01031746.1_pt1 | contig 11182 bp, 15 predicted proteins | sample 1962461 | NCBI WGS metagenome assembly ULYV01 (sample SAMEA4835871, study PRJEB28245) | human gut metagenome | biome: gut microbiome; material: fecal sample | place: Denmark | collected 2008 | reverse complement strand
CGTTAGGTTGTTTTTGACTGATTTACGAGCATCCCTAATTTATTTTTGTATGAAAAGTTTTAGCGGACAGCAATAAATAAGAATACAGATGAAAGTTTGCTTATTAAAAAATCCCCTATCCTGTATTTACGCAAGATAAGGGAAGTATAGAAAATCAACCTTTTATGCTGTAAATGCTACATTGGCTCATAATCGTCCAATTTATCCACAAGTTTGTAAAGAGGAACGTTTTCTATGCAAAAGTTTTCCAAAACATCATGCCATTGGCAAAAATAGTATTTGGCAAGACTACCGATATATTTCTTGCCTTTAATGTCAAATCTTGTGGCTTTCTCTATGATAAACGCATCTTGCATATATCCAAGATATTTGTCTATCGTATTATAACTTATAATATGATTTTCCACACCGACGAATTCCGGTAATGATCTTTATTAATCCATTTTGCTTGCCGTCTATCAGTTGCTGTAAATAAAAGTCTCTTTGTATCTGCATAATATGTCTATTGAAATATTTCGGCAAAATTGCCATTTTTGTTCAGCAAAAAATACTGATTCATACTGAATTAAGCAATTTTTTAATGAACTATTTTGGCAATCTTGCCGTTTTTTTTCATTTTTGAACAATAGTCCTGTCGGTGCGGTATTGGCAAGCAGTTGGTTTATTTTTGTTCCGTATAATATACTCATAGTTTATTACAAAGCTAAATATCTAACTGTAAAGATAGATGTTTTTATTCTTCCTTACAAGAAATGAGTTATAAAAATTGTCTTGAAACAAACTAAGAGTATAATTTGTGTGGCGAATTTTTCTTCTTGTTTTTAGTATATTTTGGTTCATCTAAGATAATAAACTATTAAAAAAGTCCTGTAAATCAAAAGACTTACAGGACTTCTTATATGTTGTCTACTTGTCATTTATATTTAGCAAAAATCATCACAGGCCTATGCTTAGAAGCTCTACGATATATCTCCATCACTTTTGTCACACAATCTCTCGATACCGTAAAGCAGCCACGGCTCTCGGAGCCTATCGGGATATACTCCCTATCGCCAGAGAATCTTGTGACTTTTCCTGCTGAATGAATCAAGATACCACGAGTCTCGGCAAGATAGTTGGTCTTGTCAAGCCCACGAAGACGGATGCTCTTCTTAAACTTACTTCCCTTTCCTACCATCACATATCGTCCAAGACTAGAGCATCCGCTGCCAAACTCATTGCTGAACTTAGGCTTGGCATCTGTATTGCCCTTTCCACTGCCGTGCATACAATAGCTGCTCAACACACGCTTTCCATGCTGCAAGTCGTAGATGAAGAACCGCTTCTTGCCCGATGGAATGGAGAAATCCACCAGGATATAATAGTCCGTGCTATACCCTCGTCGCTCGCAATAGTCTCGTACTTGCGAGAGATTCTCACAATCCACCTTGTCATACCATTCCTTGGCGTCGACATAATTCTTATACAATGGCTTAGTGTACCTGTTATAAATGGGAGGCACAAAAGGGATGCTAACAATCAGCAGCACTATGACAACCAGCAATATGATATATATCTTGTTCATCGTTCTCCTGTATGTTTGGTTTATGAAATGTCCTCCTTCAATTTAATTTGTCTCTTTGTTATTGCGAATAATATCCAACTGAAAAGCGCGCTGGTCAAGATAGGCGCACAATAGACGATGAAGTTCGTTGCAAAAAAACCTATGCCAGTAACCCCTGATAAGTATTGAGTGTTTTTTACCAAAATCGATGCACATTCTTCCGTAGATATACCGATAAATCGTCCCCATACTAAAGCTGTTGCCAAGGCATTCATTATCAGCCATGCAAGACAAACATAGTATAGACGTCTATATTTGGCTTTTTTAGACAACGGCGCCCGTTCTTTAAGTTCGCCCATTCCCTTCCACGACCTTATGAAAGCAGGCAGAGCGAAGATTACGGGGAACAGCCATGCCAAGTAAACGAATATCACTATAAATGCAGCGTTGTACGAAATACCAAGCATAACCGCTAAGTCGGCATTGATGGCACACAACAAGACATATGGATAGTACAAATATGATGTAGGAATAGGGAGCGTCATGTTCATATAAACACTGTAACGTATTACTTCTACAACCAGTAAGACCAATATTGCGTAAATCACCAACGTTTTTTTCTTTAATAACGGATATAAAGCAAGACAAATACTGGTGATAGCCAGTATCACCATGCTCCCCCACATGGTGTCTTCTGCATGGAATGGACTAAGGAAAATAATTCCTTCGTTGTCAAGCACCATGTTGTAAGCACGCATTTCCACACCATCTAATCCTGCATTTAAAAGCCCATATAGAAGGATTACCGCAAGACCTATGGCTATAGGAGCCAACACATAATAGCGCCGCCATACCAAAATGATGCTTGCAGCAACGGAAAATGCGCAACATATAGCCATTTCGGTTGAGAACGACCAATAAAATAACAATGCCATTAGTATGGCAACAAGTACCCAAATGATTATGGACGCAAAAGGCAAACAAAGCAAATAAAGACTCCACCAAAGAGAAGATATCCAATCTTGCACCTTACTAATAGCGTTGTTGTCATAAGCATTCGCATAATAGTCGGTGTTCTTTTCAAGATATTCCTTTACCATACGGCGCTTTATCATCTCCTTTTTCAGCCAGTTGCCCTTTACCTTCTCCAATTCGGGCGCAACAGCCTCTTCTGCCTGTTTCTTCAACAGACAAAGATGCTCCTCTTTCTGCTTCTGCAACTGCTTCTGCAGTTTGTGAAGCTTCACATACAACCCAATATAACAAACTGCACCGATACCTGCAGCCAAAATCAGCCATTTCCAATGAATGTATTGGAAACCGTTGAAGCAACACCACCATATAAATACCGCAAAGCAAACGCATGGCAAGGCAATTCTAATAAATTTCTGCATATGACACTCAACACTAATGTGTTAAAAAATTAAAGCCAGCATGAAGACACTCGAAAGAATATTCTCATGCGGACTTTGTCTGCTTATAGTTTGGTTACGGTGGCCTTGCGCATGTTTATGTTGAACGTACCAAGTGAGGTCTTCACTTTGTACACACCGTTCTTGGCAGCAACGAGCTTGGCAGTCATACCCATGAAAGAGAAGCTTCCGTCTTCATTCTTGTTGATGTTGTAACGGCCAAGAGGGGTGTTCACCACGATATGGCTCTTGGTCACTTCCACCACCCCATAAGTAGTGCCCGAAGGAGCATCCTTCACCTTCTGAACCACTTCCTTGGCAGCAGTCTGTACATTGTCGTTACTACCCTTTGCAAAACTTGCTGTGCTGGTTGCTACAACCATCAGCAGCATAATCATTAACTTCTTCATTGTCTTCTATTGTTTTTTAATGGTTTTGTCTTATTGACAATGCAAAGGTAGTGTGGCTTTTCTGAACCGAGAAACTTTCCGAGGTGACTTGTACAAGATGCCGGGTTTATTGTATATCTTGGCAATTATCGCTTTCTAAGCACCAGCCAAGGAGCTACACCATGGTGCTTATCCGTACGATACTTTGCGGCTTTCTCCGTGAAGTATGGGGTTCCGTCGGGAGCACGGTAGAAACCGCTTTCGTTGCCACCGGTAAGGTATATGGCATCTACATAGCCATATTCGCGCAAAGCATCGGCGAAGTCCCACAGTGTTTCGGGGTGGCGGGTCGCGATGATGCAAAGGCGGTCGTCCGCGGTACGTGCAAGGGCTTTGCGTTCCACCTTGCCATGCAGGAAGAAACGCTGGGGCAGTTCGCCGTTGGACACGAGCACAAACTGGCGGAAGTAAGAGCCGTCACGCTCTACCATGTGCTCGCACATATCGTCAAAACGAGATATGCCGATGACCATATTGCCCTTGGCTATGGCGCAATAGCCAAGACGCGACACATTGCTTCGTTTCTGCTCGCCGTCGACAACCAACGAGCCGATATACTTGCCCATGGCGGTATAGTCGGCAGTACGGGTGTACATCAGCACACTATGGTCGGCGGTGTCGGGTTCCACAAGTGTTAGTTCTGCCTTCACGTTGTGCAACTCGTAGATGTTAAGCGCAACACCGAGCACAGAGTCGGTTTTAAGCACGACAGACGAAGAACCGTTCTGCGTCTGCATGCTGTCCAATTTCTTGATGTTGTCCTTCGGCGATACCGAAATGCTTACCCCTATATTATAATAATAGTTGTATAGGCGTATAGCACCATAGCAGCCAAATACAAGCACCACGGTTGCCACAAACCACATGATAGCCAAACTCCACTTCGGCAACCCACCTCGCTTTTTGATGGAATCCGACGAAGAATTGTGCTTCATTTCGCCACTACTCTCTATAATAATCGTGGGTTCGTCGAGAAGCTCTTGTGAAGAAGTGCTGTTATCATCATTCTCTATCGCGAAAATAGGCTTCTCCTGTATGTCGTTACCTTCTGTATATTTCATAATCACTTACTTTTCCTGTTCCAAAATTGTCTTTAACTCCTTGAGTGCTTCCTTCGAAGCTTTTAACCTAAACCCTTGATTCATGCGATGATCCATGAGCTTCAAATCTTGGTTGGTAATGTTGATGGCGTAAACATAATTTGTGTTTACTATCAGACTCTTGCCAACACGCGTAAAGAAATTCTGCTTTAGCTTGTTAAAGGCTTCCACAAAATAGTGCAACTGGAACGTCATCGTCACCGACTCTCCGTTGAAGAGATGCACGTCACAATAGTTGCCAGAAGCTTCTATATAGGCAATGTCGTCCGTTGGCACCCTAAACAGTCCAACGGATGTGATAATTTTAAGTCTTTCCATTTAATCCTTACAAATTGTACATAGTTATTACTTCAAAAGGTCATATAATATATACGCCAAAAAACGAATAATATTATATCGTTTGTCAATAATATCTCAACTCATTCCGTCCAAAATGGAATATTGAAACAAATAGCATACTCTCATCGCCGTCAAAAAAGAACCAAGGATTAGATATAGGGTTAGGATTTCTCACGATATGCAATTCGCGTGCAGGTGTATTGCCTTCAGCACACATAATGGCTACTTTTTTGCCGTTGCGAGCCACATCAATCACTATCAGAGCATGTCCCATTCCTTCCAACTTGCGAGCTGGATAGACGAGCACATCGCCGGGTTGCACATCACTTATCGGGCGTGGCTTCGTTTCGCGGCTTACCGAGAATGTGCTGCACACTCCGTAGGCTTTCTTTAAGAATTTCTCCAGCGCTTTGCGCGAAGCCCCACCTTGATATTGAAGCGTATTGCCATTTACGTCCTGGAAACGTATCTCCGAGTAGCGTCCATGACTGAACAGGTACTCAGCCCTCACTCTCATGGTCATATCAGCACACTGCTCCGAGTTGCTGAGCATCGGTATGTCGATTACGCCGGTTGAGAGAAACTGAAACCGCGCATCACCACCCGTATAGAGCTGCACCTTGCTTCCACGTTTCTTCAGCGGCAAACTGCGCATAAACTCTGCATAACTGCCGTCTACACGGGTATATCCAACAGGAGTTGAAATATCTCCAATCGTCGCAGCATTCCATGGATTGCTTGTGCGAGAGCACCACCATACGACACCAGCCAAAATCATACCGGCCAAAACTAACACTCCAATAACTACTAATACTTTCTTCATTGCTTTTTTATACAAAATTAGGCTATGTATATGCCATAAGCAAATCGTTGCAGATGGTTTGTATGAAATGATATAGAAAATGTATAAACTACATTATTGGTCGTAATGGCGCAGAACTGGCGCAAGACTTATGTTTATGAATTGCCCTTATGAAGGGGGGATAATACTACATCATAACCACTATCTTACCACAATTATTCAAATGCCTATAAGTCAAATATGACTCTGAAAATTGTATCTTCTTGTAGCATTATTGATTTTCAGGATGTTGCATGGCATATATAAGCACTGTAAGATGTAGCCTACTTGTAGCGTCTTGTAGCACGATGTAGCGTTATATCCTATTATTGGTACAAAGTTAGTATAAAACCATTAGAATAAAGATAAATTCCTCGTGTTTAACACAGACTTTGCACCAAAATACTGATGTTAGAGGCTACTAACAAAGTCCTTTACCTTTGCTTGGTATTCTTCCTTGGTCATACCTCCAGTCTCTATCATTGAGTCAAGTATATCGCCAAGCTCATCAAAAGCAATATCATGATGATATTCTTTTGTTGTTCCATCCTTTTCTCCATAGATACGATAGTAGTCTGAACCTTCATCCAAAGCAATATATACCTTGCCTTGAAATTGGAAACCATTCACTTGCATGACAAGAGCCGCCAGAGTGAAGTCTTCGCCATTGACATTCTTGACAATTTGGGTAGCATACATCTTTGAGATGCCCCAACTATTGATAACGTCTATAGGTGTTGTGTGAAGGAAAGACTGCCTTGTAAGAGTTAAAAATGTGACCATTGATTCATTTTCTTGCCTTCAAAATTGCGTGTACAAAGGAATAAGGCTAACTTCGTGGTCGTTAATAATGTGTATTTACACAAAATAAACGAATAGAAATATGGGAATCCGTAGAGATAAATATCTGGATCTACTTATCCACAGTTGTGGGAATGGGTTGATAAAAGTGATAGCAGGAACGCTACGAAACTCTGCGTTTCAAAAAAAATGCTGGAGCGTTATCCCGACTTGGCTGAATATCAAGTCTAAGGTTAAGTCTAAAGAATTAGCGATTGAGGTTAAACAGTATAAGCAATATGTCAGAAATCAAAGAAGTATATGTCATTGAGTGGATGGGGCCTTATAACTCTCTTGACGAAATGTATGAGCGGGAGGGAATAGACTCTTGTTGCATATATCTAATAACGGGTCGTTTTCCTTACGATCGCAGACCTAGCATTAAGTATGTGGGTATAACTAAGCGTCCCCCATCTAAACGTCTTAAAGACAAGGATCATCAAGAGAAGCAAAAGGATATAAAGGAAAAGCAGTTTTGGGCAGGTCGGTTCTCAGTATCAAGATATAACAACCTTGACTCCCCTTCAGGACGTTGTCGCGCTGAAGCTGTAGAGACGCTCCTTATTCGATACTTGACAAATATGCCAGATGTCAGAATGATTAACGAAAAGAAGCGTTATCAGAATCCGAGGAGACCTATCGCCATCATCTCTAGATGGAAAAAGAAATTGACGGATGATCAACGATATAATAAGCCAAGCATTCTTAGCAGTCTTCCTGATACGTTAATGTATGTGGACGGGGACTTTTATTCATGCGACAAAATGAGGAATACGCTATGCACGAACTGACAAAGGCGTGTCTTGAGGGTACATACCAAAAGCTTATCAAGAAACTCGGGAAGAAAGACCTGCTCATACCCGATGACTTTGGCATGCATCCACTGTCACCGGAAGCACGGCTTGCTTTGCTAAAAACGTAATGAAGTTCCTAAGGGGGCTTCTTTGTCTCATTTTTGTGGATTTGGCCTTAGATCCCCTCAAAAAGCGAATAGAAGAAATCGCAGACCGCCTCGCAGGGATTTTTGTCGTTCCACGCTCAGTGGCACAAGGGGTTACCATCGGTGAAAGATATGTATATACACGAAAGAGACAACTGTATGGCATTCAGATGGGATGCATCGGCACTTACGGCGACTTATGAAAGGGTTAGCCGTAAGCAAGGCTTGCCGCAAGGAAGAGTTGCCTCACTCGGTTTTTATTGAAACGAAATGAAGAACATAGACATACTTTGGGAAAATACCGAAAAACGTTTTCGTGAACATTTTGACAACAAGAAAACAGTGTGGGGAGGCTATGCCATCAGTTTTGTGGGCATTGCCCTCGCCATACTGACTGTAGGTGTAACGGTGTGGCGACACAGGGAGTTTACTGGCGAAACCCTGGAACTTACTGTTGTTTGGTCGCTATTAGGAATCACCTGCTTCGTATTCTGCTATTTCAGAAAGACAGCCCCCATAAGAGTCAAGTTCTACACAGTTTCCCTTGTAATGGCACTTGTCCCAACTTACATGTTAACCTTCCATCCCGAGGCCACATCACGGCGATACCCAGACCCAGAGTTCAACCGTGCAGTTGAGTTCGTGGGCATTGTCTTTTTCGGAGGTGGCGGTCTGTGTGTATTATACAAAGACATTATGTGGCATTTGAAACACAAGTCAAAAAAGAAACATTCCAATACATCCCGAAAACCACATAAAAAACAAGAAAAACATGTGCATTGTTAGACTGCCTAAAAGTAGCGGCGCAGGTTTGGCGCACTCCTAAACGAAAAAACAGCGTAACATGTTGGTTTCATTACGCGTTACGCTCCTGACTTCGTCATTGCGTACCCCAAAAGTCTTCGTCAAAGAGTTTAGCTATTTTCTGATGCCTTGCCATATTGGTTTTCGTTCAACATGGGCAAAGGGACGGCTATCCGATGGAAGTTCCAAAGGTGGCGGTCGTCTTTCTTGAGAAAATCCTCCAAGGGTTTGTCCTTGAAAGGGTTCTCCTCCTCCCCTTCTATTGGGTAGATAATGACACAAGGGATGTGGACATCGGGCTGGGTGGGGAATATCCATTTATCACGGCTATAGCCACTCAGCTGTCTAACTATATAGGTGTCAATACTTCCTTGGTTGAAGCGTGGAATATACTTGGTGTCCAATACAACCTGCGGTGAATAGCACACGAAGTCGGGATAGCCGGTGTGGCCTCGTACCTGATAGTGTATCAAGTTTCCGTATGCCTCTCGTAACAGTCCCAACACATAGTGCTCATAGAGCATGGCCATATCAATCCAAAAGACAGGGCACTCCTCTTCCTCGGCAGTGGTGATATTGGTGATGTTGTAGTCATACCGATGGAGTATCATTTGTGCGAGCTTGATAGCATCGTCGTATTCTTTGAATATCTTATGATGTTTAATGGCTTTCACCTCCCATACTTCTATCTGGTCATTGACATTGGCAAAGGCTGATAGGCATTCATGGACGGTGTGCTGCAGGGGGAGCAAACTGGGAGAAAGACCGGCGACTTGCAATATCTGCTGGGAGAACAGCAGGGCTTTCTTTATCAGTCGGTTCTCAACGGTGTCCTCCGAAAACTCCTGGTATTGGCAGAAGACCTTATCGTATCGTTTCTTCTGAATGTTGGTGCGTTCATTGCGGAAGATGGCAATACGGCCTTTGACCTTTTTGAGGTTGTCCTCTCGTTGGACATAGTCTTTTTTCAGTCCTCGCTTGACGATTTCCTTCACGATGGAGAGGAAATGGGCGACAATGAGGGGACTTAGCACGCTCTTTAGCTCGGGGGCTTTGATGCGTGGCTGCTCCATATCAACGGCATAGATTTTTGAGAACTCTTTAGCCTCGATGCCACTGTTGAAGCAGACGCTGAACATCTTCAGAAAGTCGATGCGGTCACAACCATACTTGGTGGTTACGACAAGGGGCATGGTTTTCTCTTCGTCGAACCATTGCGCTCCAATGACGTAGGAGGCGTAATAGCCGGACTCGGTGATGACGGGCTCGTCAGAGTCGATTTCATCTTCTGCCCTCATGGTATTGCGCCACTGCCATTGAAAGAACCATCTGTCCAGACCTTTGCTTTGGTCTGGAAGACGCATACCTTCACCCCAATAGGCTTGTTGAGCAAAGGAATCGTATGGTATTTTTTCGTGTTCGCGCATTACTGGTCAGCTTGATGGTTACATTCAGCGTTCATCCATTTCTCAAAATAGGCTTTATCGCCTTTGACGGACTTCAAAATACCGTCTTTCTGGTATTCCTTTATCAAGGGAACGACCTCGTACTTCATCTTGAATTTTAAGGTCTCCATGTCCTTGGCCATGAAATAGCTATGACCAACCATCAAATCTTCTAACTCAAAGTCAGCGGCTTTATGGCTGGCAATGAAGGATTGCTTGTCCTCGGCAGATGTGCCGTTGATTTCAGTGAATAACGCCAAGGATGCATCCTTTACATCATCGGCAATGGCATTCGACTCGCACCAATTCTTTATTACATCGGCACTGGGTTCAAGCGTTACAAAGGCGAAGCGTCGTCTTACCGCATAGTCGATAGAGCCTGTAGAACGGTCTGTGGTATTCATCGTACCGATGATATACAGATTGGAGGGCACAGTGAAGTCATCCTTTGAATAAGGGAGTTTTAAGCTGATGGTGTGATTGCCTTCACCTGTTCGTTTGTCAGCTTCCAGCAAGGTGATAAGTTCACCGAAGATTTTGGAAACATTGCCACGGTTTATCTCATCTATAATGAGAATGAAGGGCTTGTTTGACACTTGCTTCTCCAGCTGATACTCTTTCTTCACAGCGTTGATGAATGCTTGGGCATAGTGCTGCCAGTTGTTTTCCACACCTTCACCAATGGCTTGCATCTTGACCTTTTCAATGTTGAGCGGTGAGGGTGAATACTCATCTCCCTTTTCGGACTTCGAGAGTACACTTCGGGTGCTTATCGTGTCGTTGCCTTCTTTCCACCATACCAACAAAGCTGATTTGCCGGACAACGAAGGTATGGTCTTACGATTGGCATAGCCTTTGACCGACTGCAAGTACTTGTCGATGCACTTGATGATGTCTGAATCGCCGTTGGTTCGGGCTTTCTCACAGATGGACTTGAAGATGCCGTTCTCCACTTTGTATTCCACACCTTCACCTTTTACCTCTGGCTTGAGTCCTTCCACAAAGTCTTCATAGTCCATGGATTGATGGAAGGTGCAAAAGGCGATTTGACCTTCTTCACGCAAACGCTCATATTCAGCCATCACCTTTTTATGGTTGGCAAAGTCATTGAAGTCTTTGTTACACATACGGACAGCAATCGATGCGGTGGTGTATGTCTTACCTGTTCCTGGTGCGCCTTGAAGAATGATATTCTTCTTGTGACGTAGCAACTTATATAGTGGTTCTATTGTTTCCATAGCTTGTTTCTTTCCTCCTTCGGTTTTTTGTTTGTTCTTGAAAATGTCTTTGTACATTCGGAATATGGGGCCTTTCAGGTAGGACAACATGGTCTGGAAGTCCACCCATTTGATATGGCCATTATCTATATCGATGGTACGAGCCAACAGATAATAGAAGTTGTGCTTTAAATGATGGAGATCGTCTTCGCTTCCTTCAATCCAATCGAATCCGTTTGCTTTCAATAGTGT
>ULYV01046019.1_pt1 | contig 11448 bp, 7 predicted proteins | sample 1962461 | NCBI WGS metagenome assembly ULYV01 (sample SAMEA4835871, study PRJEB28245) | human gut metagenome | biome: gut microbiome; material: fecal sample | place: Denmark | collected 2008 | reverse complement strand
AGCCGAAGTGGCTTCTTGGTTAAAATAACGTCGGTCCATGGGGCGACCGATGGAGAGTGGAATTTTGCAATAATGGCAGTGCCTGAAGTTGAAGGTGGTCTTGAAAAAAGATGCCTCTATATACGAGCCCTTGAAATAGGTCGTTCCATAGCATCCAAGACGATTCTGTAACCGAATTGTAATAGGCAGACAAAAGTGAACTCCTAAAAGAAGCCTTCATAATGTCAAAAAGTGTGTCACCTGCGGATAGGTGGCAATGTAAAGAGAACTGGCAGCAATTCCAGCTCTCGCATCGCAGATAGGGTTACAATCCCGTCTGCGCCAATATGATATGGGTCTCCCATATTCGCCCTCGGCACCCTAGGAGTGGGGAATCATCCGGCGGCGGGCTTGCACCGCACCATTGGCATTTCAGCCACCCCGTCTTCGTTATGACTGTGCTGCGAGTTACAGAAGTACCTTTTGTGAAGTACCGGACAATTGAACTGTTCTGTTTTCAAGGAGCCGCTTTTTATAGAAAATCTTCGGAATTTAGGGCTTCTGAAAAATCATCCCTCTAATTGGTAGCCGACGAAAAAGGCCATTCTGCACCCACAATTTATAACTTGTAACCAAGATGTAATCTCTCGAATCGATATTCGCCAAAAAAAGAAGCCTTCATATACGAACCCAGTTGAAAGGCCAAAATACAACCACATCTTCGAAAGTTAACAAAAAAGTCACAATTGGAACCTATGAAAAAAGAAGACTGGATTTCTCCAGCCTTCCAAAAGTATGTATCAATGGTTACAGTTCAAGATCTTCTCAAGCGTATCCGCAAACCTGACATCCTGCTCCTTCGTCCGCTTTGGGCTCCCCTTGGGGTGCTTTCCGGCACGGAGGAGCTTTTTGTTTTCATACCGCCGCAGCATGAGAGCGTCTATGTTGTCGGCGGTGTATTCCAGACCATTCTGGTTCAGCACCCGGGCGCACTTGGCAAGGCACATACTCGCCAGCCCGTAGTCCTGTGTTACGACCACATCCCCCGGTTTGACCCGGTTGACCAGCGCAAAGTCTACGCTGTCGATACCCTTGTCGAATACCATCGTCTGTGCACCCTCACGTTCGATCTGGTGCGAGGTGTCGCACAGGATGATGACAGGAACGCCGAACTGCTTTGCAATCTGCAATGTCAAATCGACAACCGGACAGCCATCTGCATCGATCAAAATGGTCATGCGTGTTCCTCCATCACCCACCGAAAGGCTTTCGCAGTGCGCAGGTCAGCGTCTTTGAAATGCCCGCCGCTGTTCCATTCAAGGGTGCAGTCTGCGCCACGCTCTGCAAGCCGACTGTGCAGGGTGCGGATATTATCCCCCACCGCAGCCATGACAGCGTTTTTCGTGCGCTCTTCCTTGTCGCCAAGGCTCAGATAAATGTGCTGTGCCTGTATCAAATGCTGCTGTTCAAACTCCATCCAGCCCGGAAACCAAACAGAGGGCGATGCGGCGGCGACACCATAGAACAGATCAGTCTGGGTGGATGCCCACAACGCAAACAGCCCGGCCAGTGAATAGCCGCCCAGAATGATTTTGACGTTTTCCGGGAGATGAAACTGCCGCTTCAGCGTGGGGATGACCTGTTCTATCAGAAAGCGCAGGGTGTCCGCAGCATTGCCACCGAAGCCTTGCTTTCCCCAAACAGCAGGGGCTTTCCACGGGGAAAGTTCATCGTTCCAACTTTCCACCGGAACCGCAGCAAACAGAAACGGATGTGCTGCGCCCTGTGCAATGGCTGCAACTTCGTTGTCCATGCGCTGCAATTCGTGTTCATCCGTCATCTGAAGCAGAAGATATTCGGCGCAGTCTGCGCCGTAAATACGGCAGGGTCTATCTCCGATTTGAACTTGCTTTGCGGTCACGGCAACTGCCTCCTGAAAAATTTTTGATGAGTTCAGTATAACAGCTGCGAGCGGAATTGACAATTCAGATGGATGCAATAGCTTCTGCAAGCAGTGCTTCGTGGTACCATTCTGGTACGCCGAAGCTCTCTTGCAAGCAATGTCTTTGTATATACAAAGCCCCTTGCCTTGCAAGAGCTTGTTGGGCACAGCCCAAACCTGTTGTTCTGCATCGTGCCGATGCAGGCTTCGCGTTTCTGCAAAACGCTCTTTCAGCACTCTGTAAGAGTGCACAGCCATCACGGTTCCGTGATGTTCACAGGGATTGGGACTGCATCCCAACAAGCAGAATACGCACGGCAAATTTGCAATGCCATGCGTGTTTGAGCCTTTGCATATACAGAGGCACTGCTTGCAGATGCTAGAGCAATCAACAAATGCGAACTGGATTTTTTGTGAAAAGATACAGGAAAGACAATGAGATTGGTGTTTTGAGTCAAAACGCATTGCCTGCGAACGCGGCAGAGAGTATACTTTGATATAATAAATCATAAGTTGTCGAAGCACTACTTGTCCTTAGCAGAAAGAAGATGAGGAATCATGGCAAAACTGAAAGCGAACAAACCGACTGCGGATGTCCTGATGAATTCCATGCGTGCGATGGGATATTCCTTTGAGGCAGCGATTGCGGATATTGTGGACAACAGTGTCAGTGCACAGGCCCGGAACATTGTGCTGCGATTTCCGATAGACCCATCCGACTGCTGCGTTGCTGTCTGCGATGATGGTATCGGAATGAATAAGAAGGAACTGCTGGATGCTATGAAATATGGCAGCCAGCTGAAATCCGCCAATCGCTCTGAGGATGATCTTGGAAGATTCGGGCTCGGAATGAAAGCAGCTTCTCTGTCTCAGTGCCGCCGGTTGACTGTTGCGAGCAAAAAGGACGGTAAACTTTCGGCCTATATATGGGATCTGGACATCATTGAGGAAAAGAAAGATTGGTATATGGTTGACTGCTCAAAGGAGCAGATTGCGGAAATCCGATATGTTGACTTTCTGAGCGACAAAGAAAGCGGAACGATTGTTCTTTGGGAGAATTTTGATCTTATTGAGAAGTCGAGTGGAAATGTTTACGCAGAACTCGGAAAACACCAGAACGCAACAGCAGAGTATCTGTCCTTGATTTTCCACCGGTATCTGAATGGTGAGGGCCGGAATCCACTGACGATCATGGTAAACAATTATAAACTGACAGGATTGGACCCTTTCCTTGAAAATCACAGAAAAACGAATGTCCGCAGAAAAATTGAAATTCCAATCAAGGATTCTGAAGGAAAGGAACAGATTGTAAGCGTTCAGCCATTTGTTCTGCCCTTCCAGAAAGACCTGAGTGCAGAAGATAAGAGATTGTCTGGTGGGATTGAAAATTATCGGGCAAAGCAGGGATTTTATATTTATCGGAACAAACGGTTGATAATCTGGGGAACATGGTTTGGCAGACATCGGGATGAACTGACAAAGTATGCCCGGATCAAGGTTGATATTCCGAATTCACTGGATGACATCTGGGGAATTGATATCAAGAAGCAGCATGCCACAATTCCTGCGATTATCCGCAACCGCCTGACGAAAGCTGTTGACGAAGCAATGGATCTTGCAGTGAAGGCACAGACCTATCGCGGACGGGTTGAGAAAGTGGATGAAAAGGTTGACTACATCTGGGACCGCATAAAAGAACGGGATAACCAGTTCGTATACAGGATCAACCGGAATTCCCGGATTTTTGACCTTCTGAAAGAAAAAGTGGATGATGAAACATGGAACCGACTGGATATGGTGCTGGACGAAATCGAGAATTCGGTTCCCTATCAGCAGATTTATATTGACAAGTCGCAGAACCGCGTTGATGATACTGTGGATGATGAACGGGTTGCTGAAATTGAGAGCAAGGCCAGAATTCTGATAAAGATGTCCATGGATATAGGCGCAACTGATCGCAATGCTGTGATCGGACGCCTGTTCCAGTCTGAACCGTTCTGCAAATATCCGGAGTTGGCGGAAAAACTCAGGGAGGCATAAAATGGGACTCGATATTGAGAAGGTCGCCATGCTGACAGGTATGGTCGATAAGCTGGTACAGATGAAACATGTGGATAATGCTCTGGATGAAAGTGTTGTTGAGGAGCTTATCCAAAAAGCATTATTCATCAGCGATGTGCCTTACAGTGATGATGAAATTGCAGCCGTCAAACGGGATATTGCCTATAAATATCAGATTCAAGCACGTCCTGGCCAGAGCATTCTGGCAGATTATGAGCAAGCCAACTGGTATGACGACAGAAAAGCTGAAATTCAGCAGAATTTCTGGACACGATACAAGAATTATCTGATTGACGAAAAGCATTTCAGCCCGAACGTGGTCAGTACGTTGGGTAATGACACGTTGGATCAGAAGCTGATGAATTATATTCTGGATCCGAAGGCGGACTACGGAAAACCTGTACTGAAACGCGGCCTGATTATCGGCGACGTACAGTCTGGAAAGACTTCGACCTATATCGGCTTTATCTGCAAAGCGGCAGATGCAGGCTACAAAGTGTTCATTTTGCTGACCGGCACGATCGAATCCTTGAGGAAACAGACACAGGAGCGAGTGGAAGAAGGATTTATTGGTATTGATATGTCGGCCAATACCACCGGAGGAAAACGCGTTGGCGTGGGTCTCGACAACAAGCCGATACATGCAATGGCATTGACCTCCCGCGCAAGTGATTTCCGTGGGAACTCCAATAAAATAGCAATGTCGCTTGGCAAGGATAAGGATGCTGTTGTCTTTGTCATCAAGAAGAATACCACAACGCTCACCAAGCTGACGAAATGGCTGATTGACCTGAATGCTGATCCGCGGACACACAAGATTGATATGCCGATGCTGATGATTGATGATGAGGCGGACAATGCTTCCATCAATACAAGTTCCGATAAAGAAGATCCGACCAAGATCAACAAGCTGATCCGGAAACTGGCTGATGTGTTCACAAAGTCCAATTATGTCGGATTTACAGCAACACCGTTTGCCAACGTTTTCATCGATCCGGAAACAACGGAGAAAATGGAAACGCATGACCTTTTCCCGGAAGATTTCATTGTGGCGCTTCCGACACCCAGCAACTACATCGGACCAACAAGAATTTTTCCGAAGGACGCAGAATTCCATTCGCAATTGATTTATATAACGGATGCAGGCCGGGAAGAAGAAGACGGCTATTCTTTCTATTTCAAGCACAAAAAGGACTGGAAAGGCAAACTCCCGGAAAGCATGACAGATGCCATCTATGCCTTTTATCTGGCGAATGCAATCCGTGATCTGCGGGGTGATCAAAGAGAGCATCGGTCTATGCTGATCAACATTTCCCGGTTTGTCAAGGTCCAGAAGTATATCAAGGAAATTGTCGAGAAGATTCATGCGGAAGCATACCGGTCGCTGAAGTATAATCTTTCCAGTGACTTTGAACTGTCCATGAAAGACCCGGTGCTGAACCGGATTTACAAGGTCTGGCAGAGTCAGTATGAAAAATGCGGATTCACATGGGATGAAGTTGCAGCAGCGCTTTTCGATGCAATGGAGAAAATCCAGATCAAGGTTGTGAACAGCTCCAGATCTTCTGAAAAGCTTGAATATCCGAAAAATGAATCTTTGCGTGTGATTGCAATCGGTGGTCTGGCACTGTCCCGTGGTCTGACGTTGGAAGGACTCATCATCAGCTATTTTTACCGGAATACTTGTACCTATGATGTTCTGATGCAGATGGGACGCTGGTTCGGATACCGGCGCGGATATGAAGATCTTTTCCGTATCTGGACGCATAAGGCATCTGCGGAGTGGTATGCGGAAATCGCGGATGCGACTGAAAAACTAAAGGAAGATATGGTGTTGATGCGGGATCTGGGGCAAAAACCGCGTGACTTTGGTATCCGTGTACGGAACAACTCGACAGACCTCAATATTACGGCCTATAACAAAATGCGCAATGCCACGGATGAGTTTGATGTGAGCAGCTACTTTGGAAGTATTGTTGAAACACCATATCTCAGGTTTGATGTGGAAGCCCAGAAAAATAACTTCCGGGCGGTGACAGATCTTGTAAGCGAGTGTCTCTCCAGAGGATATAGGTTTGAGCGCAGGGCAACAGGTTCCGGAAGAAAAGGCCGGTATGTGTTGTCGGATGTTCCGAAGGAATTGATAGTAGAACTCATTGATAGGCTCTCCATATCGAAGTACAGCTCGTATTTCAACACAAAGCAGATCTCGGAATTCCTGAGTGGATGCACAGACGCATCCATAGATGTCTTTGATGTTGCTTTTATGGACGGAGAAAGTCCGGATAAGGTGGCAGATGTCTGCGGTCAGAAAATTACCTGTGTCGAACGAAAAACCTGTATTATCGACAGTGAACTTGACAGACTGAGTATCGGCAGAAAAGGTAAATTGGGAGGCCCTGGAGATGGTTTGGTGGGAATTGTTGATTTCAATGGGAAAACTGCAGAAGAAATCATTGAAAATGCCAAGGCATCTTTCCGTAAATTCTATGAAAAAGAAAAAGGAGTACCATTTGATAAGACAAGGGTATATCCATCGGAGACATGGTTCCGCTTTGTTGTGGACAGAAAACCACTTCTGCTGATTTATTTGATTGATGTTGGTGTAGCGGAGGAAAATCAGAAAAAACAAGAAGCAGAATTCAAAGCTGCAATGGGAAATACGCCGGCAGTAGGTTTGGCATTGGGTCTGCCACGCAATGATGAGGAAGCAGGGCTTACATCCACCCGTTATAAGGTCAACCGTGTCTATAACTGGTTTGATCGGGAGGAAATGGAAGATATCCTTGCAGAAGGAAGGGAAGAATAATGACAGGCGTCATGGAGGAACGTTTTGCGGCTTTTCTGAGACCCGGATATTTTTCGAGAGTGGACAATCAGCATCCGTTGGAATTGTACATTGGTCTGGACGAAAAAGGGCGAAAAGCCATCGAACTCCGGGCAAGGTTCACAGCCCGAAAAGTGACGGGCACATCGGCTATTGATGTGAATCAGTACAAGAATGAAAAATACAATACAATCCGTTTTTCCTTGTGCGATGAAGAGATAAAAGGATTGTTCTTCAAATTTTGCGATGACCTGATAGAGCAATCGCGTGGCATCAGCGACAAGGGGCAAGGATATCAGACCATTGTCAACCGTTTCTTCCAGTGGAAGAAATTATTTGTGGGTTCCAAACATGTATTCCTTACAGAACCCGAAATCATGGGGCTGATCGGAGAAATCATGTTCCTGCGTGGGAAACTGGCAGAGCAGATCGGGCTGGAGAATGCGCTGAAGAGCTGGAGTGGGCAGGAACTCACACATAAGGACTTTTCCTATGGAGATTCGTGGTATGAGGTAAAAACCATTCACCGTGGGATACCGGCAGTGAAGATATCCTCCATCGAGCAGCTTGAAAGCAGCACGGACGGAGAACTTGTGGTTTTCTTTCTGGAAAAGATGAGTGCCGCTTACAATGGTGTGAATCTCAACAAGCTGATTCTGGAGACAAGAAGCCTTTTTGCATCGGATGAAGACCGGAATGATTTTATGGCAAAGGTTGCCCTTCAGGGATATGTGTACAATGACTACTACGATGACTTTATCTATGAGATAAGAAGCTGCAACCGGTATCGTGTGACAAACGGTTTTCCGAGATTGACGCATGAGTTGCTGCCAGAGGCAATCTGCAAGGCATCGTATGAAATTCTGCTTCAGAAAATTGAGCAGTACAAACTGAAAGATCAAGAGGCCGTATAATGGACTATCAGGCGTATAAAAAGGAATTTCTGGAATCTCTGCGCAACGATTCGGCCATCAACGGGACGGATACGGAGGATGAATTCCTGAACAGGACATTGAGCCTTCTGGTTGACTATGATGAAGTTAATGATCCTGTCCGCTTTGGTATGGGCGACAAGAGAGGGCGCGGAAATCGCCTGATGCGTGCAGATGGTTACTGTTTTGATGAAACGGATCACAGTCTGATCCTGTTCATCAGTGACTTTCAGGATTCAGAAAATGCCGCCAACCTCACCAGAAGCAGGGTTGACGAATTGTATTGGAGATTGTATTATTTTCTGGATGAGGTCTGCAATGGCCGGATGGAGGACTACTTCGATGATTCGGATGACATCCTTCGGGTTGCAAGGATGTTCCGTAAGCGGATGACCTGCAATATCGACGACCCGCAGCTGATTCTGAAAATCAAGTTCTATGTCCTTACCAATAAGGAGCTGGACACAGCATTGCTGGATGCCAATCTTCTGGAAACAACGATCCGGAAGAAAAAGGGAGCCGCAAAGAAAACCCGCACAACCAAAAAGATCAAGAAAGCTGACTTCAACGGTAAACCGCTGGAAATCAACCTGTGGTATCCGGAACGTTTCTATGAAATGGAAATGACAAACAGCAATGAGCCGGTTGTCATTGATATCCCGAAGGATTTTTCTGAAGTCGGAGTTCATGGTATTCCGTGCATAAAGGGCGACATTGGTGAGAACCTTGGGTATGAAGCTTATATTGCAATCATTCCGGGAAAACTTCTGGCCGAGATATACATTGCCTACGGAAGTAAGGTACTGGAAGGCAATGTCCGTGCCTTTCTGGGAACCAGTGGAAGCAAGAGTGTCAACAATGGTATAAAAAGAACAATAAACAACGATGCAACAAAGTTCTTTACCTATAATAATGGAATAGCAACAACCGCAAAGGGCGTGGAAGTTGAGAATATCAATGGACAGAATCTGATTACAAAGATAGTGGATTTCCAGATCATCAACGGCGGACAGACGACCGCAACGCTGGCGGATGCTGTTCTGAAAAAGACCAACGTTGAGCTGGAAGGCATTTATGTCCCGATGAAGCTGACTGTGATCGAGGACCGGGAAACGGAAAACGAGGACGGTGTCCGCTTCTATGACGAGATGGTGCAGGCAATTGCCCGCTATGCCAACAGCCAGAATAAGGTCACGGCAGCGGATCTGTTCTCCAATGACCCGTTCCATATCTGGATGGAAAAGATGTCGAAGAAGTGCCTTGCACCTCCGGCGAGATATACGATCCCGACAGGCTGGTATTATGAGCGATCCCGTAAGAAATACCAGCAGGAACAGGTGAAACTTCGCGGCGATGAACTGAGGCGTTTCCAGAAAAAATTCCCGAAGGATCAGGTCATCACAAAAGAGCAGCTGGGTATGTACCTGACAACGGTTGCCTGCAAGCCACACATCGTTTCCAAAGGCAAGAACTGGGTCATGAAGGAATTCGGAAATGACATCAGCAAGGAATACCGTGGGAACAATGATTCCTTCAATGAATTCTACTTCAAAAAAGGAATCTGCGCAGCGATTATTTTCCGGGCTGTTGATAACTACCTTGAAAGTCATAAGGACAGCGAAAAACGTCCGACGGGCTTTTGGTACAAAGTGGGCGGCTATAAGCTCAATATTGTACCCTATACGATTGCAAAGATCCTCAGCAAGATTCCGGATGGATATTCGCTGAACTGGAATGCAATCTGGCAGAAACAGGCATTGTCGCCTGCATTCATGCATGAAATTGAAATTGTGACCAAGCAGACCAATGACTTCATTTGCGACAGCCATGGTATGATTGTCACGGAATACTGTAAAAAAGAATCTACATGGGAAGATTATAAGGCCGATAAAACATATACCCCTTCAGTAGCCTTTATGGACGAGCTGGTTCCTGTATCGCTTATCAAGGAGGAAGAAACTTCTGCGAAAAAAGAAGCCAAGGAATCCAATGACCTCAAGGTTGTGATGGGTGTGGTTGCGTTGGGTCCTGGATATTGGAGCAAATTGATGGATGCTGGTATCAGGCGTTCAATGCTGTCTTATCAGGAACAGACGTTGTTAAAGCAAGTCGTGCAGCTTTCATCGACGGGAAATATTCCTGTCTCCGCTTCAGGGAAGGTGCCGTACAAGACAATGAACATGATCAGGTCGGTGCTTTCTATCAAGGAAAAACTGGAGTCGGAAGGAATATCAGTCACAAATGGAGAAAACGTATAATATTGTTGAATTGTTCAGCGGCATCGGAAGTCAAGCAGCTGCCCTGAAAAATCTTGGTGTAAAGATAAATACAGTCGGAACAAGCGAGTGGGATGTCCATGCAATCGTAGCCTATGATATGATTCATGGAGGAACAGATATTCCGGCGGATATTGCGCGGATGTCCAAGGATGAACTCCTTGAAAAAATGAGCCACTATACATTCAGCAATTCAGGAAAGGCACCACTGGAATATGAAGCTCTGCGTACATATTCAGTGGAATCCCTGCGATACATCTACACCAGCATCAAGCGAAATCATAACTTTGTCGATATAAGTGCTCTGGAAGGAAAGGAAATGCCGGACGGAATAGATATTCTCACCTATTCTTTTCCCTGTCAGGATCTTTCCAACGTCGGTGCATTCCACGGCTACAACAAGGGAATAGACAAGGATTCGGGCAGCCGATCCAGCTTGCTGTGGCAGGTAGGAAGAGTACTTACAGAGATGAAGGATACAGGAAAAACGCTGCCCCGGTTTTTGCTGATGGAAAATGTCCCGACACTTCTCTCCCAGCGCCACAAGAAAAATTTTGAAACATGGATCGGCGAGCTGAGCAAGTTGGGGTACGTCAGCAAATACTACCAGCTGAATGCTTCGTCTTTTGGCCTCCCCCAGAACCGCCCCCGCCTTCTGATGATCAGTGTATATGTCGGAGACGATGAAAACAAAAAATCGCTGACGGAAGATTATTTTGCAAGAAAAAGCAGTCCGGAGGATGTCGTGAACGATTTCCATACATCCGGGCACTATAAAGCAATAAAAATCCGTGATCTGCTTCGGAATGACTATCGGAATCCGATTTGGTTTGAGGAGGCAGTGGAGTGCACTCCCAACGATACTGTATCCAGAAGGAAAATCTGGGAAGATAATCCGCAGATTGTTCTGGAAGGAAATATCATCAATCCGGAAATTGATACAATCCGAACGATCACTACCAAGCAGGACAGGAACCCGAACTCCGGTAATCTGTATTTTGACAGCGGAATTGAAGGAAAAGGAAAGTTCAGATATCTGACTCCCCGTGAATGTATGCTGTTTATGGGATTCAAGGATACGGATTATTGGAAGTTGAAAAACAATAATGTCGCATTCCATAAAGGTGACCAATTATTTTCAAGAGATAAGATAATCCGGATGGCAGGAAACAGCATTCCGGTGAAATTGCTGGAAGGCGTTTTCTGGCAGATTCTCCAGATTGATAAGCTGATGGATAAAGACGATGGATGTTCACAGTAAAGCCGTCCGTAGCTATAATATGTCCTGCATACATGGCAAGGACACGAAGCCGGAAGAGATTGTAAGGAAATATTTATTTTCAAAGGGATTCCGTTACCGGAAGAATGACAAAAAACTTCCGGGAAGCCCGGATGTTGTGTTACCGAAGTACAGAACCGTTATATTCGTGA
>ULYV01019230.1_pt1 | contig 11487 bp, 9 predicted proteins | sample 1962461 | NCBI WGS metagenome assembly ULYV01 (sample SAMEA4835871, study PRJEB28245) | human gut metagenome | biome: gut microbiome; material: fecal sample | place: Denmark | collected 2008 | reverse complement strand
CACAAAAATGCTAATTATCCAAGGCGCGTGGTTTGACGTTTACTTAAAGTATTTGCCATAAAAGCCTCCAAAAATAATCCGCTATACTAAATACTAGTATAGCGGATTGCCATGTAAAATACAATTTAAAGTTTATTTACCAAATCATGTGTGTCCGTTCCAAAACAGTGCAAAACCCAATAATGAACACCATTGAATATCCCCCAGCATAATATATAACCAATCACACTTCCAAGCACGTTGTTCATGAAATCATTTATATCGCAGAACCCACAATGCAGCACATACTGGCTAAACTCAATAGCAGCGCTGCAAAGTGCTGTTACAATGAGACATCCATACCAATGAATCCTCCCGGCAACAAGACCATATAAGAAAACTCCCATTGGAATAAACAGAATGACATTTGCTATATCCTCCCACGGCAAACCTGTATCAGGCCTGCTTATAAATATATAGTGAAACCGAAGCCTACTGACAACCACAGACTGATGAATATCACTGCGCGAAATCACAGTAATAAAAGCAAGCATAAATAAGTATACAATAAAAAGAATAATCCAGCATATATGCATCCTGCGTTCCGGTTTCATTAGAGCTGATATGAATACCATAGCAAAAACTACGACAAGTATACATATGCACAGTAATTTAAAATTGTTGTTTGCCCATAAATAAAGTTGATTATACATTATAGCTTATTTCTCTATTCATAATATTCCAAAAAAATCTGCACAATTAACAAAAATTATTCATAGTGAATTCATCACCATTTTATTACTAGTACAGTTGATTTTTGTGACCAAATCATTACCATCTAAAAGCTAATTTACATATATACTTTTTGTTCAGAATAACTTTTTTAAATTCATTTTTCACCTTTCCACACTAGAAGGACATAAGAATAATATTTAATAACTTTATTTTATTGCATCTTCAAAGAAAGCAAACCTATAGTTATGTTTATCAGCATATTTACATACTTTTTCAATTTTATCTTTATTCTCCATACTTAATGCCCACTCATGTGAAAATATAACTAAATCCCCTATCTGATTATTCCAACTGTCAGTACCAAGTTCTCTCAATTTTGAATTAATATTTTCAATATCCTCTGTTCTAAAATCTGTGCTGTAAAAATGTATATTGGTATCTGCATCATAATACTCATCATGACAATAAATATATTTACTATTGTCTTTATTCAAATAGTAGCTCTGCCTTTTATCATCAGCAGTCAATAACCCTTTTACAGGTTCATCTACAAGCTGAGATAATTGTTTAATTTCTTTATAAGATCCTTGGAACATCTGTAATCTTATAACATTATCTATAGACTGTTTTCCTACAATTCTTTTTAACTGATTAATTGTTTTTATATAATCATTAGTGATTTTACCCTTTTTATAATCTGTCTCTCCATTTAAAGTATGGAATCCAAATCTTAGCCAATTACTATTTTTAACAAACTCATCTTTATATTTATCAGGGACTTGTGAAAGATTAAATTCTCCATCTTCATAATATACATAACATGAAATTACAACTCCATAATCCCTATGTAACTGTCTATACCAATTTAAAGTTTGATTATCAAAAATTGAATTATAATCATTTCCAGATATATCCTCAAATATAATAATACTGTCATCAAATGATAAATTAAAGATATTTTGTCCTGTCTTAACATCTTTTTTATAGGAATCCGTTCTGGTATATGATTTATTTCCATTTGTAGAAAAGTCTACTTCGTCATGCCCCCCCGAAAATAAATGCAATGACTACTGCACCTATACAAATTATACCTATAGAACATTTCGTAATACGTTTTCTTATTTTTTCAGGCAATAACTTATTTTTTAAAAAATCAAATTCTCTACCGAATGATAATAAGAATGCTGTTGAAAACAATGCTATTATTACAACTAATATCACCCTTATCACAAACCAATGTAAACCTTCTCCATTTACATTTTTTGTTGCCATATATGAAATAAAAAATGTAAATGTCGATATAGCACCATAATATAAAATTTTTTTAATATAATAAATATATTTGACATCATAAACATGTCTTGCAATAATATAAAACCTTGAAAACAAGTATACCAATGATGTAATAAATGTACCAATAAGAACACCATTTATTCCTAATTTATTTACCAATGCGATTGATATAACTATATTTAACACTGCTGAAGTTATTATAATTGGTCTATCATACCTGAATAACTTGTAAATCACAAACACCTGTGACGGCAACTGTATTAAAAAGGTCAACATAAGATTAATTCCAAGCCATAATGCTGTTGAAAAAGATAATAGCATTCTCTCCCCAAAAAACAATTTTATAAATGGTTGTGCAAGAAGTGAAAAGCATATCATACAAAAATTACCTATGCAAAAATTCACACAAAAATAATTATCTGTCATTTTCAATCTATCATCTTTATCTTTTGTAGTACTAATATAGTTGCCAAATGTTGCCTGTAAAGAACTCAATACCTGAGTAACAACCGTGTTAAGCTGACCAGTAATTAATGTATAATTAGACAAATATCCTGTTAATAAAGAACCTTTCAGTGCAGAAATAATTATATTATCTGTACTGTAATAAACAACAGCTCCAATTCTAGAAATAAAAACATCCTTAACATATTGAAAAATCTGTGGTTTATATTCCGTAACAGTATTTGTATCTGGTTTATTATTGATGTATTTATATTCTTTATTAACCTTAAGTGAAATGATTATATTTGAAATAATATTTTTAGCTATACCAATACTCAAATATATAATATAATTTGGAACTATAATCAATAAAATCAATTGAATTAAAGAAAACACAAAATATGTCACTGTATCAACAATATTTGTCAAATATGATTTTTGATCTGCAATCAACAGTGTACGTTTATATGCCAGAAAATATGTTGAAACCGTACCAACTAAATTTATGTAAAAAAGTAATCTTAAATACCATATCCCACAGTTTGCATCAGGAATCAACGTTTTTAAAAAAAACGATACAACTAAACCAACTCCGAGGACTATAAATCCTATTATTGAATACAGCTTCTTATATATATACATTATTGCTGTAATTTTCTTCTTATTATTCTCTGACAATGGTTTATATAAATAGCTTGTAATGGCAACACCAATTCCTAAATCTGCAAGATTCAACATTTGAAGTATATTAGCAAATACCGAATTATAGCCTAAATATTCAACACCTAAATAATCAATAAATAATTTTCGTGTAATAAAACCTATAAGCACCTGACATATTTGGCTTCCTAAAGCCACTATAGAATTGACATAAACAATTTTAGTTCTTTTTTCCATCTTTTTACTTTTTATTTCTTTCTTAATATTACCTTGCCAACATGTTTAATCTTATATATTATTGATTTCGATATGAGATTACTTTTTTGAGCTAAAATCCACTTTTTCTTTTCTTGTTCACTATACAGCCTATTTGACTGACATAATTTTGAACTAAAGAAATCCTTGAGTGTAACATTCAACCATTCTCCGTTTTGAGTTGTTCTATTTCTTACCTCTGCATAAGTTGGAGTATCTAAATCAGGAATTAATCCCCATGTTAAAAAAGCATGTCCATTATAACAGTGCGGAATAGAACAACAACCTACTGGTTTCTCAGGAAATGGCCTTTCAGGATTTTCAAATACATTACCAAGAGATTTTCCACAATAACACTGATTAGCCATACCCGTAGATAAGTCTATGTATGCTGACCACGCTCCTGCATAACAAAACTTTTCTTGTTTTTTACCAAATATGCTTCTTTTAAATTTCCAAAAAGAAGAATCAAATTGTGACCATGTTTTTGAGTACTCTTTATCACTCAAATTAGTTAAATAATCTATGTTCTTTGTAGAATCATTCCTTGCAATAGTTATATGTGGCAATGCTCCAAAATTACTATACGAAAAATTTTTTAATTCCTCAATATATGGAATAAGCTCATCACTAGGTGTAACTTCTATATTAATTGAAGCTCCTTTACCCCAAAGCTGATTTGCATTTTTTGCAAAAACCTCGAGTAATTTCTTTTTCTTTAACTCCAAATAATGAAACGAACATTTAAATTCAACATGCTCAAGCATTTCTCTGGGCCATTCCATAAACTTGTCTACCATATTTGTGATCGTCATGTTTGTGATAATCTCAACAAAATGTCCTTGCTTAACTAATTCTTTAACATATAAATCTAAATCTTTTAACAGCATGGTTTCTCCATCTGCACAAAAGTTGAAATATGCCAATCCTCCAAGTCTTTTTGGTGAACACGCTAAAGCTACCTGTTCTGGAGAATATTTCATTACAGGCTGTATCCCCTGATAATGTTCATCCCTCTGTGCCAAATAACAATAATGACATCGAAAATTACATATACTTAATGGAATTCTAAAAAAAATAATTTTTTTAACTTTATTCGTATACAATCTAAGTTGCCTCCTAGTTTATCTCTTTAATAATGTTTAAAAGTGGCTCAAAATCATCATATAAAATAGTTTTATCATAATAGTATTTTCTTTCAATATCTAATGTTTCAACTATAGATTTGAATTCATCTATATCATTAACATACTTTATATATTCATTATGCTTAAGCCAACCATACACGTTTTTCACCTTACCATTACTATTTCCAAATGCAATGCATGGTGTTGCTGTTATTGTTGCAAATATCATTCCATGTAATCTATCTGTTATGATAAGCTTTGCCTTTTTAAACTGTTCAAGCTTATTTTTAACCTCTTTTTTCCTCATTCCTTCAGATACCATATATGGAACTACCGTATCTATTTTGTTCATTTGCTCATTAGGATAATGTATTTTCAATATCTGCTGTATTTCAGCTAATTGTTCATCTGTTACATTTTTTTCCAAGTCAGATCTCATGCAAAAAAGAATATCTTTTCTATTTTGTCCAGCAATATCCATATCTAATAATGTTACAATATCCGGAACCAAAACTGTCTCTACAGACGGAAAATACTTCTGCATAATCTCGTAACTTTGCTTTTCGCGAACAAAAAAAGTCAAATTAGAATGCGCTGAATAAATTTTCTGCGCTTGCTTTAAATACTTTCTTCCTGATTCAGAAGTTAAATCATATGATACAGTCTGAGGAAAAATAATTATTTTGTTATCTTTAAAACAATTGATAATTCTTCTTACCCTTTCCTCTTCATTTGGCCATAAAGTTCCTAAAAATCCTCCTCCCGGAATAATTATACATTTATTCTTAGGAGTCAATTTTGCAAATAAATATTCCTTATAATCAATTGCAGATGCACTTAATTCATGTGTAGAAACTTTATTTTTAACTAATAGCTGTTTTTGTGTTAAAACAATAGCATGGTCTCCTAAATTTCCATGAGTCGGTGTATCAATAAGAACTGCTTTCTTTTCAAACATTAAACAATATTTGAGTAATGTCACTGTAAATTTACTATACCTTACAATTTTTCGTATAGCTCTTAACAAATTAGGAAAATAATACTTAATAAAATTCTTAATACTGTTTTGCCGTGCTTCAACAAAATAGACATCATAAAACCGTTTTTTCGTATTCTTTATATATTGTCTTTCCTCATTTGTACATATAAATAAATTAATTCGTCCATTTAAATCAAAAAAATGCTGTCCTAATCGCTTTACAACATCGCAGTTTATATCAGATAATCCATTTTCCTGATAAAATCTAAATGTTTCACAAAATGCTTCTACTGAGTTAAATCTTTTAGGGCTTATTTTTGCAGACATAATACTGTTGTTTCGTTGTACATAGTTATATTTCTTAGTTTTTGAACAAACAATACGATTGCATGTGAAAAATAATTTGTACATTACAAAATTATCTTCATGTATCTTTCCTACCGGAAATCTTATATTCTCCCAACATTTTCTTGAATATAACTTATTCCAAACCACAACATAATATACTAAGTCATTTCCGCACCAATCTGCAAGAATTTGTCTAGAAGAAAAACAACAATCTTGTCCCATGGTATTTAAAGTTGTTATATTGCCATCAGTATCAACATACTCAAAATTACATATTGCCATTTGCGATTGAGTTTTAATTATTTTATCTAGAAGACACTCATACATATCAGATTCTATATAATCATCACTGTCAACAAATGCTATATATTCTCCTGTAGCTATATCCAAACCTGCATTGCGTGCATCAGATAATCCGCCATTTTTTTTATGAATTACCTTAATTCGTTCATCTTTATTCGCCCAATCATCACACAACTGTGGACAATTATCCGGAGAACCATCATCCACCAAAATAATTTCTAGATTTGAATATGTCTGATTAATTACACTTTGTATACACTTATCAAGGTATTTTTCAACTTTATATACTGGTATGATTACACTAATTAAATTACATTTATCTTTTAACATATTACTATAAATTCCTATTTACTTACTCTCTTTATAAACGACAATCTAAAATAATTTCATTATTCTATATCATCAAATACTACAGGGATTAATCTACTAAACTCATTTAAAATAGGTTTTGCAATCTCTCTCATCTGTGGATGCGCTTTATCAGATGTTCTCAATCTGAAGAAATGTCTCCATTCTCTTAAGTTCATTGTAACAACAATTTCTGTTTTAAGACTATTGGGCAAAACACTTCTTGCCTCCTGCGCACTCGCACCGCACAAAATCAATTTCATATATGTTTGCTCGACCTGTTTCATTGCTTCCTTCCACAAGCGATAGTTTTCATCATCCTCATCCCAAAAACAAGGTTTGATAAATGTAAGTTCCCCATCAAATTTATCTTTACTATAATTACAATATCTTGTACTTTCTTGACTATAGCTTGCTATTCTGTGACGAACTATCTCATGAGTAACACCTCTGTCACATATAATTCTTACAGTAATTTTTTCATGTTCAAGAACTGATTCATGTCCACTTGTTATAATATTTTTAACAAATTTTCGTGCTGATTCACTTGTTATCGAATTTTCACTCTTATAGCAAACCCTTCCACACAACTCTATTTTTCTAAGAATATCTTCACCTTTTATCTTGTCCATGATTTCAAAATTGGGTTCTATCACTCTCATCTGTACTATCCTCTCCTTCTCTCAATCTTCTATTAGATGCTATACATTTTGTTTTATTGTAAGTGCACTTTTCCTTCCTAAAAAGCTCTATTCTAAAAGCATTATTAATACTAAAAGTCTTATCAACATATTCTGCACATCCTTGATAATCTGATTCTCTATAAAACATCGTATAAATACATATAACCGAATTTTCCAACTTGTTTTTCTCGATTGCTGATTTTACAGTATTGAATGTTACAATTGCATCGGTAATTAAAATAACTTTTTTATCTTTTTCAATCTCTAGGTCGATTTCCTGATGCGCATTTACATTTTTTTCTTTTTCAGGAACAATATATGTTAAAGGAGCTTGAAGCGTAAATGCAATTCTAGATGCCAATAATGTTCCTACTAAGTCAACACCAGCTATTATGTAATCATCATAACCACTGTTATTAATATGTTTTACAATAGCATTAACAATTTTATTTAAAATAACCTTTGTTTCCACCACTTCCAACGTATCAATCCAGTCTCTTGCACAGTATTCCTTTGTTAATAAAAAATGTCCTATTTTTATCAACGACCTATTATTAACTTCCATCGAAATTTCGTTTTCTAAATTTGTATCAATTATTATAGGATCATTATTTTTCTCTACAAAATTAGTTTTTTTTATCTTCTTTATCTTCTAATGATACAGGTTCTAAACTCCTCACATTTAATGATTTATCAATCTCTTTATTCAACGATTCAATTTCAGTAGTAATTACAATTTCTCTTATTGGAACATAATTGACAAGTTTTTTCCCCGTAAATGATATTTCTACCGCTTCTTTAAGTTCCTTATTAATCTTACTGTAAATTTCTACTAGCTGTCTCGCAATTGAAGTCTCTGTTTGACTTTCATCAAGTTTCTGTTGAACATAATCATCATCTACGACCAACACTATTTGTTTATCGTCATCTTCTTTTCTTTCGACAGACGAGATAAGATGCAATTTATGCCAAAACTCTAATGACTTTTCAAATCCCTTCCATTCTTCCATTTGTTTTTCTTCTATTTCTGAACAATTTTGTTTATTCTTTATTATATTGTACTTTTGCTCTTGTTCTTCTAATTCTTGCTGAAGTTCACCTGTTCCAAGTCTTTCAACAGAAACATCTAGTTCATCGGCAAGTCTTAGTACACCTGCAAGAAATCTTGTCCTAATAATACCCAATCTAGCCTTATAATCCTGAAGTTTATGTGATTTTAGTCCATTATCATTTTCCTGAACTGACCTATCTTTTAAATTACTATGCGCTATTATAATTGCTTTTAGGGCTTTTATCTCATTTGCGCTTAAATCACTATTTTGACTTAATACACTTCGTGAATCCTTAAACTGCCGATCGACGTAATCCGCCGAATTTAGCGAATGATTGTCTCTTGCTCTATCGAGTCCATTTGACATTCCAATATCATGAAAAAGTACTGCTAAATTCATAATATACAATTCTCTCTCACTCAAACCATATTTTTCTGAATACACCAATTCCTCATCAAATAAAACTTCACTGATAATTTTATATATATCAAAGCAATGATGATCAAAATCATGTAATGTAAATGCACTGTCACCTATAACCAAATTATCTGATATTTTTTCTCTATATCCTTCAACAATAGTACAAAACTTATCAAAATATTCTTTTTTCATTTTAGAAATGCACTCAATCTGTTTATACTCTTCGTTCATTTCACTACCTCTTTTTCTATTTCAAAGTCCCCTGGTTCTCCAAAAATCTTGTATTTTATACCTAATTCTTTTGTATCAACAATAACATCCATATCTTTAATTAAATTAAAATTAATATTTTCCTTATATCTAGCTATTCCTGCTGAATACACCAAATATCCTCTTTTCGAATTAATTAAAGCACTAACTATCTTTAATTCAGTACCTGTACACATGAAATCAAATATATATGCATACTTTCTTTCTTCCTGTATACATTTGACCGAATCACAAAGCTCCATAGAATATTTCGGTCCTACCCCAATCAAATGCACTTCTTTTACATCTAACAAACCGCCTAATATATTTGCAATGATTGCTCCATTTTTACTTGAAGATACAAATGCATTTATTCTTTTACTTATAATATATGGATAAACCATTTCAGCTAAACAAAACATAATAAAATAGAAATTATCAACATTTAAAAACATTTTTTTTATATTAACATAATAATTTCCATATAATCCTGATGATTCTAACAAAATTGGTTTATTCTCATTCTCAACAAGGTCAAAAATAATTTCTATTATTTTGTCTTTTCTATATGAATTAATCAATTCACAAATATTACTAGACATCATAAAAACTTTTAATCCAGTTCCAAATCCGATAGATTCGCCTTCCCACTCTAAACCTTCTAAATCCTCTACCAAACGCTGCTTAACACTTCCAACATTCCCAACATTCACGAATACAATTTTGTCTATATATGGCTCTAAATCGCCAAACAATCTTGGATTATAAAACACAATATTTCTCATATCTAAAATTATGACTTTATTTTGATTTGAATTTATACACTCAAAAATTTCTTTAAACAAATTATCTGAAATCACATAATCTTTTGAATATCTGATTTTTTTAGGATTTTCTTTTGCCGAATAAAAAAAAGCATTATAGTCAATTGGAATAATTATATAATTTTTTTCATTAATAACAAACATACCCTATCTCCTTTCCAATGGAAGTTCTATCTCTATATGAACTCCCGAAAAAGGAACGTTTCTTTTTATATTATATTTTTTAAAATTATCATTTTTAAGTAATTCATTTTTAAGAAAACTTGTAAGTATCTTTGGTGTGAAAATAAGCTGCTCAGAGTTTGAATGTATCCTGACCTTGCCATTATACTCTAAAACTCTTCTTATAATATTATATAACCCATATACCTTACTTTCTTTTGTATACACCACATAAAATAGCTTCAACCTCATCCTTACAATATAAATCAGAAGCTATTGTGTTTAAAAATCCACATCCAAAATCTGAAACTGAAATGTATATTTTTTTAGCTGAATATTTTGCATGTAAAGTTGTAAATGAAAAACTGTGTGCATGTTGTTTACAATTCATTATTATTTCACTCAAAAACTCAGTAATATCATTCACATAATAAGTTTGATCTAAATCACTTCTAATACATTCAAATTTGTATAGATATTCATCGGCAAATGGTGCAATACACAATTCTACCCCTCTATTAATCTCATCTACCGTATTTTCAGTATCAAAATATAGCGTACCACAAATCGGATCTATTTTTTTCCCGGTCAGACCACTATATGGAGAACTACAAAATTCAAATAATCCATATTTGTTTGCATAATGAAAAAAACCTATTTCATTTAAATAATTTTTCACCTCACCAGAGTATGATGTATCTGGAAAATATATTTTCGGAACATTACCATTTCTAATACCCAGTTCATATCCAAAGCACAACAAATTTGGGATAACAAGTGGTTCCACCTTAAATGTCCTAGAAAAATCTAAAATAATATCACTTTCTCTATACTCTATTTCATTTCTTATTGGCAAAACATGAGTATAGAATTCGTATGACGTTAAATCTCGAGGCATCTCTATAAAATAGCTTCTATCTTCCATTATTTTCCTCATTTTCTATATAATAAACTCAAGCGTTAATTATCAATTACAATACCTTACTAAAAATTTTATTTATTAACATCTTGTAATCCGTCAACTTCACTCAGCATCTGCAACGCACATTGTGTAAAACATAAACCTCTGCTTGTATAGGGAATCCATCCCCCTAAAATAACAAAATATAAAGCATCTATTATACATACAACCCAGACAATATTTAAAAGATTCCCATTAAATTTTTCTGTTGATTTAATAAATACTGAGATTGCACTTAAAAGTAAACTGATTCCAGAGAATCCAGCTACAATCAAATCCTTAACCCATACTCCCCTTTTTAATGATTCTATATCCCTTTCCAACTCAAACTTTAAAAGCTTTTGTTCTTCCAAATCTAATTCATCTATTAGGTTTTTCATAATATTATACTTTTCTTTTCTTGTATACTTATATGTCTTTTCAGTTTTCTTCAGTGATTTTTTTATTCTTAAAATATTATCATTCATTTTCTTCCTTACCTCATTATCCTTTTCCATTCTATATAATAAAATACATCCTCTAATCGTAATCATTTCTTTTTAAATCTTTTAACATATTCTTTGTTAAATTAATTTCCCCCTCCAATTAAAACTCTACTTCCAATTAGTAACAATTTAATTTTATGTTTAACATCATAAGAAAATAAGTGTGAAAAATAACTAATA
>ULYV01067068.1_pt1 | contig 11680 bp, 10 predicted proteins | sample 1962461 | NCBI WGS metagenome assembly ULYV01 (sample SAMEA4835871, study PRJEB28245) | human gut metagenome | biome: gut microbiome; material: fecal sample | place: Denmark | collected 2008 | reverse complement strand
TTCGCTGTTAATGGGTGTCACACGTGCTTCGTCGGAGGCTTACTTAGAACGCTCCTGGGCGTGAACAGGAGGACGATAGCCCGACTTTCAATTCCAGTAAGGTACAATTAGAACAAACAAAATAAAACCAAGAGTAACACCGCCCCGATTACTTTCAATTCCAGTAAGGTACAATTAGAACATTGCATCGACAGAGTAACTGGCGTGTCGGTGACACTTTCAATTCCAGTAAGGTACAATTAGAACCTATCGAACGACTGCTGAAAAAACAACAACAATGCTTTCAATTCCAGTAAGGTACAATTAGAACCGACTGCGGAGCGGCAGGACACGGCGACAAAACTTCTTTCAATTCCAGTAAGGTACAATTAGAACTCGTTCAGGAGACATTTTCGATACTTCGACATTTGCCTTTCAATTCCAGTAAGGTACAATTAGAACTCAGCGGCAGTAAGCAATCTACGTTCTTCCTCTGCTTTCAATTCCAGTAAGGTACAATTAGAACAGCCAATTCTCATAACCTGCCATAATGATACGGGTCTTTCAATTCCAGTAAGGTACAATTAGAACATGCTTACAGGATGCAGGATTACGTTAAGTCCGTCTTTCAATTCCAGTAAGGTACAATTAGAACAATATCAAAATGACGAGTGGCGTAACCGTATGATTACTTTCAATTCCAGTAAGGTACAATTAGAACAGCAAATTGCCGCCGTAGCAGTATGCTGACCAGTCTTTCAATTCCAGTAAGGTACAATTAGAACGGTCGCAGAGGTTGTCGCATTGTATTCTTTCGACTCTTTCAATTCCAGTAAGGTACAATTAGAACAAGAAGGAATGGAAGCGATAGAGAAGGATATTGAGCTTTCAATTCCAGTAAGGTACAATTAGAACTATCGTCACCGTGTCCAGCGACAGCAGCTCTCTCTTCTCTTTCAATTCCAGTAAGGTACAATTAGAACGCGGACGGCGACGACCTGGACGGCAGGTACGTGGCTTTCAATTCCAGTAAGGTACAATTAGAACGCTCACCGACCTTCTGGCGGCGAGGGGTGCAGACCTTTCAATTCCAGTAAGGTACAATTAGAACCCTCAATCGGCTTTATCCACCAGTCATTGAGCGTCCTTTCAATTCCAGTAAGGTACAATTAGAACGTAATACATCCACACCGCCTGCCCGGCGATGTTCTGCTTTCAATTCCAGTAAGGTACAATTAGAACCCTCCAGCGCGTCCAGACGGGCGGCGAGGCTCACTACTTTCAATTCCAGTAAGGTACAATTAGAACTCTCTCCCTTCTGACCAGTGTCTCCTTTGTCTCCCTCTTTCAATTCCAGTAAGGTACAATTAGAACCGTTAAAGCCGTCACCCTCATCTTCTTCACTTCTCTTTCAATTCCAGTAAGGTACAATTAGAACGCAACGGCATCATCGGCTACCAGCACAAGGTGTACTTTCAATTCCAGTAAGGTACAATTAGAACGCGACCCGTCCCTCGCGTAAGCGTCGCAGATCATCGCTTTCAATTCCAGTAAGGTACAATTAGAACTCGCCTGAAGGTCACTCGCTCAGCCGTGTGGTACCTTTCAATTCCAGTAAGGTACAATTAGAACTCGCGGCGAATTAGTCATTAGTGTTATTGATTATGCTTTCAATTCCAGTAAGGTACAATTAGAACCGGCGCCTCGCCGGACTCGCTCGTCGAGGTTCCCGCTTTCAATTCCAGTAAGGTACAATTAGAACTATGGCCGCAGGGAGGAGGCTAACGCCCGGCATCTCTTTCAATTCCAGTAAGGTACAATTAGAACTGATGATAGGCCGCAGGGTGTACTCCACGAACTGGACTTTCAATTCCAGTAAGGTACAATTAGAACGAGGGACGGGTCGCTGGCCTACTTCCAGTCTATGCTTTCAATTCCAGTAAGGTACAATTAGAACTTCGACGCCCTGGAGGGCTCGGTCGGAGAACTCAACTTTCAATTCCAGTAAGGTACAATTAGAACATGGTGTGACTAACAGTTACAAATAAAAAAAAAGACTTTCAATTCCAGTAAGGTACAATTAGAACCGTATGGGCTTTGTTATTCCTAAATCTGAATAGCTACTTTCAATTCCAGTAAGGTACAATTAGAACCCCTTTGCGACAAGATGTGTAATCTCTTTATTTTCAATGGGGTTTACTATTTATTATTCAATAATATATCGTTGAAAAATGTCGATATATAATATAATGATTTCATGTGCTCTGCGACAACCTCAACATAAATGGATATAACAATATGTCAAAGAAATAATGATATGGATAAACAACATTTATTTAGAGTATATTGCCCTAACGACAACCAGTCTCTATAGAAAGTAATCAGTGGGCATCCTCTCTTTTCCAAGTATCTGCTTATCCATATTATACCCGATCTTATTGGTGAACAGGATGACACTGTCCTCAGACTGTTCAATCAGACCCTCCATTTTCAACTTCAGTTCTTTGAGCTTTACTTCCGACAATTCGCCTTCGAATACGGAATTCTGCACCCAGCATAAATACTGGCGGCAAAGCTTCAACATTTTGCCCACACGCTTCTCCCCGACATCATACACGACAATGACGTACATCTCACCAATACATCTTAAAAGGTTTGTATTCTTCCATTCCCAAGATATCCTTCAGCAACTTGTAGCACTCCAACTTTATAAGATGTTTATAACTTACGTTACGGCCCAACGAACGGTGATGAAATGTTTCATCATACCGTTCCTCCATCGCTCTCACAAATATCTTCTTACCTGTCTCATTCAAAAGACATTTATTGAGTTTCTTGTCAAAATGGCCGCCATTTAAGGCGCGCTTGTTAAGGACCTTGAAAATAACCCGGTCAACGATTATAGGTTTGAAAACCTCAGATATATCCAGGCACAAGGAATAACGCCTTTCACCGGGAGCATGAAGGAAGCTGACAGTCGGATTGAGTTGAGTCTGATGAATTGCTCTAAGTGTTTCCGCGTAGCACATCATATTTCCAAATGAAACAAGAGCATTTACCTCATTCTCAGGAGGTTGCTTAGTCCTTGAACACATATTGAAATCATCGAGAATAACATCGAAAGCTGCATAATAGGCATGTCGGATATTACCCTCTATCCCCATAATTTCATCGACAGCCTTGGCTTCCGCCAAAGTATCACTCAATTTCTTGATCACGTCAATGATACCCTGCAGATCCTTTCCCCTACGGTTATAATAGTTGAGATTCATAACCATATTCCAGGCTGCCCCTTGGATAAATTTTCGGGCCAACTCCACTCGCTTCTTTTTGTTCTGATATGCAGAAGTCTGAGCAAGCAAAGCCTTCCCTGAGAGCAGACCTTCCCGTGGCATAAAGCTCCCGGTATAATTCTCATAATAATCAAAGAAATGGACAAGAATACCTTTCTGCCCCAGGAAATTGAACAATGCACTATTTGCCTGAAGGCTTCCGAAGGCATACAGCTCCGCCACATCCTCAATAGGGATATATCTGGGTTGCTGCCGGACTTCTTCATTGTCTTCATTTACAGAGACCGGAGTAAATTTCAGCGTATTGTCCCGCCGTTCCATAATGCCGGGATTGAACAGATAGAAGCTTCTTTTCATTCTTCCTCCAACTCATTGATGTAACAAAATTCAAAGTAACTGCAGTTCTTGCAAATACCTTTTTTCACAACGCGCGGACAGTCTCCATCTGAGATGATTTTCTCAATCTCTTCTGAAATAGCCCGAATTTCTTCTCTGTCAATATCTGTCAGAGCCACTTCCCGAGTCTTCCGTAACAGAGGATACTCCAAGAGTCCCTTGACTCCAACAATTCCATTCTGCTCAAAGACATACATATAATATTTAAGTTGCCACTCATGAGCCCTTTCAATCTTATTGGATTTCTTTATCTCATGGATAACCTTATTCTTGGTATCATAGTAATCTACTTTGACACCATCAATCTCTACCTCCTCATACTTCGTTATACGCTGCGGATAACTGGACTCTTGCACTAGCTTCCCTTCATAGACCAAGTCTGATTCCTGCTCCATGTTAATGCCATTCGCAAACAGCCACAACTTGCGCCGACAAAGCTGGTAATAGTTGAAATGTGTACCGGTTACTGTCATAAGCAAAGATATTGGGGCTCTAGTCAGTCAAGAGCCCCATGATTCGGTCTATAACTGATTCTCGTAATCAAAAGCCATCATCCTGTCTATCAATTCCTGTCTTGCCCGGACAAGAGCATCCGCACTTTCTGTCTCTGTCACGATATAATTTGCGCAAGGAAGTGCAATAAATGTCTTTGCCCCTGCATTCTCATCAATGATAGGTCTAGCCTTCGGCTTGGATTCATTGTCATCAATCAACTTGGCGCGGATAGCGGCAGCCAACGTATTGGCATTGTCACTCACCGCCACAGCAAGAGTCTCCATCAAACTGAATGTCCTCGCCTGATTTGAGGTGATCTGCCAGTCAAGCAAAGCGTCAGCAATAGCTGGAATAAGCTGTTCCCGCTGCTCCTTCGGCATCAATAGGCATTCTCCAAAAGCTGTGTTGACAACTTTCCAGCCATCCGTCTTCAGCGACTCTACCATATCCGCCGTAATTTCCGGTTCGAACTGGTTGGTAGAGACACAGAACAAACGACGCAGGTCTATGGCGACATCATAAACAAAGAGGCCGGTCGCGCGATTGTTATCCGGTATCCACTTGCGATATAAGCTTCTGTCGTTACCATCAAGGAAATCACAAACCTGTTCGTCTGTCAGTACATTTCCATTGGCATCTCTCACTACGACTTTATGCGCATTCGGCCTGTCAGAGCGATCGAAAGAAATGTTTTCTTTCGGTAATCCTGACAGAAGCGGATGAAGTGGCGTCATGGCTGAAATGCTCAACGGACTTCTGCGCTTGACTGCCTTTTCCTTACCGCCCTTAGGTGTCCTCATCCAGCCGCCCAAAAGTTGGTCAACATAGTGAGGGTCGCAAGAGGACAGGACCTCGCCCTCTTTGAGGGCTCCTTTCTTGTCTACATCGAAATAAAACTCTGTGGGTGACGGCTGAACACCTAAGATATCGTTGAGTTTTTCCAAAACCGAACGCTTGACCTGTTGTCCACTTGAGAATGGAACCCTTACATTGAACTGAGGGTCATAATAAAATTTCTGACCGTTTTCAACGCAGAATACTGTAAATGCTGCATGCTTGAGGCCACGCAGGTAAATGAAAGAATTCTGTTTCATAAATCTCATAGTTATTATTTTAATGTCTCATACTGAAAACGCAAAAGAGTCAAGAAGTATGGCACGTTGTCCGCAGGCATACTATGTATCTCTTTCACAATACCGGTGAATTCATCACGCTTGGAAATGTACCGGACAATCTCGGTTGCAGCCTCAACAAACAGTTTTTTATTCGTTGCCTTCAGCATTGCTTCCACTAAATTCTTCCGCTTGGTACTGATTGACTTGTCTTCGTCACTGGAGGCCTCGTTCAACAACTCGGCCAACTCTAGGGATTTCTCCCACAAAGCATCATTATTCAACATGGCTAATATCCAAATTTTATATACATTAAAATTAATTATATTCTCTTCATTATTAGGAATCTTCGGCATTTTCCCTTTATATACATAATCTCTCAATCCCTTAGGCTCCATCGCCCTTACTCCTATGACTCCTGAAGTACAAGCTGTCTTGAATCCGATTTCTGTTCCCCACAAAGATTCCGCTTCCCGGCCATTATCCATTCCGAATATCTTTTCATAAAGATGGATTGGACGACGGATCTGAGTCAAATCGAATGGAATAAACCCTATCGTCGTATTGGTTTGACCAATGCTATAGATATAACCCAGAATTTGTGGACTACTGTATTTCTTCGAAATTCCGATAAGTATTTTCGTCCAAGTCTGGGTATCGATATTTATTATCCCATCCTTATTTGCATTGAAAGGATTGAATCCGGCCAATGGCATATTCTCATCATACACCCTATGGTCATAATAATGTGAGAGCCATTGACCATTCCACGTATTAATCTGATTCCCTTTGAGTTTGGAAGTCTCATTGAGACATTTCCGGTACTGGCTCCACCCCTTGAAAATATCCAGAAGAATCTCCTTTTTGCTAAAAAGTATTGAAAAGCCACCCTGCACGCCGACACCAAGCGCATCACCAATCCAAGAAGCATATATTTCTTCCTGAGAAGAAGACAATCTCATATCCGTCACTTGACCGGATGTTGTGGCAGCCACATCCAGAGACGGATAACCACGCGCAATACTGGCATCAGCATCACTCTCCTCAATCTTCTTGATCAATTTATCAAAACGGCTTTTTCTCTGCTCAGGTGTTTCATATGGCTTTTTCCCGTTTATCATATCATCCCAACTCAATTTTGGATTTTCCAAAGGGGAATTGCCTGCGGTCATCATATACTTGTTCTGATCAAAAAACAAGGGATAGAACTGCTCCAAAAAGAATGTCCTGGCATCATAGCCGGTGCCATATTCTTCATTGTAAGCATCCAAAAACATCTTGCCTATATTTGACGTTATCATAATCTACAGTATTTCAAACGATTGATAATATTCAGTTTTACACATGTCCGGCAACAACCCTTTTTCCTTGCCATATCCTTTGTCCGGAACAACAAACGGACGTGTCCCCTTGTCAAGCTGCTCAAGTTTTCTATGCGCCATGGAATGATAGCTCACAGGAATCTCCATTTCAATTCTCTCCAAGCCATTAGCTGACAGATATCTCTCTTTATCTTCCTCAGTAATGCAGACAGCAGAGTTGATATCAAGCGCCTCGAGCAGAGCCGATTTAGGATAATGACAAAGCTCCGTCAGAAGCCAATTTCCATTTGAGAATGCAACTCCGGTATAATCAATATTATGAAAATCAATGTCAGGGTAAACCTTATCTATCATTTCCTGAACATGACATTCCTCCATAATTCCGCCATCACTCGGCAAAACACTGAAAGTAGCCTTCAGCACATCCAGACTATATGGAAGAGCATCATTTTCATCCTCAGAAGGAGCAATGACATATATCGGCTTATAATGTCCTATAGTCTTCCTTGTACGCTTTCTGTTAATTCGCCCAAAACGTTGGGTCAGGGCATCAATAGGAGCACACTCCGTAATCATCACATCGAAACTGATGTCAAGACTTACCTCCACCACCTGGGTCGAGACCACGATACACGGAGCATTTTCCAGCTTATTGAAATCTTCACGCAAATCCGTTTCCAATCTTGCCCTGTCCATTCGCTTGAATCTGCTGTGGACAAGCATCTTTTTCACATCCGGGTACAAGTATTCTATCGTCTCATATAGTTCCTGGGCCCTTTTTACCTGATTGCATACAATGAGAAGTTTAGAGTGACTTTTCACAGCTGAAGCTATCACATCATAAGCATTCTCCATGTCGTCAAGTTTATATATCTGATGCCGATTGAATGACTGGAGGGTATTGGCATCAAGCTGAACCTCATAGACGGCTTCCGGTCCTCCCAACAGTTCCAATATCTTTTCATACAGAACAGTCGGCATGGTTGCAGTACCGACATGTATCCTGCAATCCAGTGCCACAAGAATCTCTATAATGCGAAGGACAATCGACTGCATGACATCTGAATAAGTATGTATCTCATCAAGAATCACATCGCAACCGCGCAAATCCATAGCCATAGCCTCGTATCCTTTGATACCAAAGACAATCGACGCCATCTGATGAGGAGTCAGCACTTTTACGGACGCGCCTACATGTCGCTGCATGATGCTCTCCTCCACCTTATTACCTTCCACTTTCAGCTTAGAGGCAGCATGGAGAAGGTAAATCTGCGCATCAGTATCAGACAAATCATTCTTGATACGGTCGTACATGGCATTGATGGATGCCTGAAAAGGCAATGTGTAGAAAACTCTTCCTCGGCAACGCCTCAGCAGGAAATCCGTTTTCCCCGCGCCAGTAGGTGCCGTTACCAATGTGTGTTTTCTTGCATTGTCAGCAGAAAGCAATGACAGTGGATAGAGTTCATTCCTTCTGTCGTAAAAAGACAGATCCGGCTTGATGAACAGTTTGTCCAATGGCATTTCAAACTCGGTTTCCATCGCTGAGGCCATATGGTCAGCCGCCATCAGCAAGCCCCTCCATTCAGAACACCCACAGTTCCTGTTTTCACAATAATCAATGACATAGCCATAGTTTTTCTCTGCCTCTTCCAGAGAGACCACATGCGTTTCCATCCCAAGGCTTTCGAGGATTTCCAATGCAATGTGGCTCCAATCTTCGAATCCGCGAGAATGTTCCCTAAAGCAATCCATATTGTCATCCAAATCCAAAATCCCCAATTCCCGCACATCCTTATACATGGATTTGTGATGGGCAACCACCATATCGATGACAGCATTCCGATGTTCCTCCTTTACCAAGGAGATAAAAAACAACGATGCTATTTCGTGACGGAAAACAGCACCAGGCCTCTTACTGTCCGGGGAGGCTATCGATTGCTGAAACAATGGACTTGTCTTACCTATGTCGTGCAGTAATGCTCCCTCTACCGCTATTTCCTCATCAAGACACTGGTGATTAGCCACAACAAGAGCAATATCAGCAACATTCTTAAGATGCTGATACAGACAGATGCGTCCGTTCTGCTCACTCTTGGCCAATATTTCCTGATGGATATTCATATGGATTCAATAATTACAACAAAGATTGCCCGTTAAACTCTATCCACCCAAACATCGGACTATTGTCATCAAAGCGGTTATATCCTACAAGGAAAGACTGTTCAGAATTCCCAAACCGCAACTCGAATCCAGGCAATTGACTGAACTGGTCTTCTTCCATCACAATGATTTCAGACTCCGGCAACAATATGTCCTCATTTCTACATACACAGACATGCTGCTTAGAGGCGATGACAGCATCTTCCTCTTTCTCAAAGGCGAGAGACAAAACCGGGTGCAAGAGGACCGAACGCTTCAATATGGAACGTCCCCTTATGAATGTCCTGTTCTTATATTCCCAGCCCCTTGTCTGTGTCACTTCCTGCTGGGAATCCATCGAATCATACTTCAGCTTATGTCTGAGAATCTTACGAATCCCTAAAACTTCCAGCAACTCAGGGAACAGTTTCTTTTCTATACCTTCTATAATGGAAGGCGTCAAGAACTGCTGGCTGAATGTTTCTCCATCGCGGACGGCAGTCCATGGTTTTATAAACCCGAACGGCCCCTTATATGTCACGACATACATGATCATAATAATGCTCCTTCTTTGTTAATAAATCGCTCCGAACCCGATACCGGTACAGTTCCCGATGCCTACGTGCCAGGCAAACAGTTTCGTCTCAGGCTTCGCCTTGATGACAACCGGGCAAAGACTCGCCTTGTTACCCACTCCCCTGTAACATATGAATTTGAATTTCTTCCTTTCATAAGACATATCAAACCGTATATCCAAAGTATCGTCTTCAGGCAATCCCGCTTCTCTCATTTTAGACTCCAGAGTTTCCTTCAGCAACAAGCCCGCCTGCTCATCATTGTAAGTAAATTGTTTGGTGCTGCCGTCTTCCATTTTCCTTTTTATGAAAATCGGACTCGCACAATAAAATAGTTCGCGGTTTTCCAATGTCGGAGTCTCATCAATGTCAATGCTTTTCACCAACATGCCGCTAAACATGAGAGGATTCGCCAAAATGGTCTTGATGACCTTCCGCATCGTATCATCATCGTAGAAACTGAGAAACATTGTCGCACCTTCGGGAAAATCCAAAGCGCCCGACACTTTCCGTCCACCCTGCAGCCACGAAAATGAATAAAGAGAAATCCTGTCATGGAGCGAATTCTCTCCAATCCATTTGTGAATAGTTCCCACCAACTTCTGTTGGTAGGCAAATGGGACTAAACTGGTATTCTTTGTTGTATAAATATGAATTCTCATTTTTTAATACTTGTTTTTCCTCGTGTTATGTTAGTTTGTAAGCAATACGATTTACTTAATCCAAGATTTGCTCCAAGTTCGATAATTGTGTTATGCATAACTACATACACTATGCTATTAGTTGCCCATAAAGATAAGCATTTATTAACACATATGTCCAGTAGTTTGACACTTTAAATCCGAAAAAGTTAAAAATATTTGATAGATTTCGTTCAGAACTCTTTTTTTGTCAAATTTTATCTCTATCCTCGTAATGCCATTGTGATGCTTATTGATTTAAGTTTCGCAAGTAAATATTAAACGAAAAAAGCTAGGTCGAAAATCCTGAAATATTTGGTGGTTTCATTGATTTTCAGCCTATTAGAGTAGGTTAACAACAATATACACCTAGCATGAGCAAAGATTGGCAAATAGTTTCGGAGTCGCGCAATTTTTTCACAGAAAGTGGCTGCGGACTCGGCAAACAAAGGATAATGAACGTTCTCGGCACCATAAACATCACAGAAAGGCAGATGGCCTTCGAGAAGAGGCGCAACTGCAAGTTCACTGTGCCCATGTGATCCAGCTGATAATCCTCTTCTCGTTCTTTTCCATCAAGAATGCCGCGGATTACTGCGGAAGCGCCCTGCAGTCTCTGTTTGGCTGCCGTAAGGATATGTTCTATCGCGTCCTTTCCAATGACAGGATTGACTGGCGACGCATTCTCCGCCACGTCAACAAGAAACTTGCGGTCAATATCGCCGTGCGCTCTGACGCCAAGGACACCGGACATCCTACCTGCATGATTGTTGACGATACTGACATGCCCAAGACCGGCCGCAAGGGCGAGATGCTCGGGCGCGTCTTCTCTCACGTGGATAATCGCGGAAGCATCCTCGGCCATAAGGGGCTGTTCCTCTGCCGCACTGACGGCAGCACTCAGATGCTCATAGACTTCACCCTTCTGGGAGAGGAAGGAAGGGTGACGTCCAGGCCTCAGGGACTCTCCCAAAAGGACATTGCCGCACGATTCAGCAAGGAGCGCGACTCCGGATGCACTATCACCCTTGTGGCACCGCCAGCGCTGTTTCCCAGCCTTCACTCTGAAACAGAATTGCGTTCGGAACCAGCGCCGAAAAGCTCTGGGTGGCGAACCACTTGCAATTCTGTTCATCAAGTAAAAACGAATTACGCTCAAATACAAATAGCATATACTCGGAACCTACACTTGAACCACACGGGCGTATTTCTGAGCAATAGTAGTCCGCAGAGTAGCACTTGAGACTCAGGAAGCGAGTTTCCCCTCAATTCCCGCTCAGGGAGTCACACTGGTAGATGTTTCGGGAAGTTCGGCGACCTGCTTTGTTTGCGACCGGAGCGGTGGCCGATCATAGAGACGCGGAGAGAGTGTGTGTGGCCAGAGAGTGTGAGTATTAGTCCGAAGGGAGCGAGTTTAACACCGGAATTATATAATAGGAATTCTACAATTATATAATTTATATAATTAGGAGATCAATAATGGATTCAGGATGGATTTCTTGTAGTGGAATGTCTGGTAGAGGGAACGGTAGATGAGGTGGGCGTAGTAGGCGGCGAATAAGAGGTGGGCTCCGGCGACGGAGGCAGCATCAAAGGCACCAAGACCCGAAGAATCAAGGGAGCCTGCAGCCGAAAAGGCATCCGTGGCACCTGCGGCTCCTGCACCCGAAAAGGCATCCGCGGCAC
>ULYV01040691.1_pt1 | contig 11701 bp, 2 predicted proteins | sample 1962461 | NCBI WGS metagenome assembly ULYV01 (sample SAMEA4835871, study PRJEB28245) | human gut metagenome | biome: gut microbiome; material: fecal sample | place: Denmark | collected 2008 | reverse complement strand
TGCGGTTCCGCGGATGGGTAAATGCGCTTGAAGCGATCGGCGTTAGCAGAGAGCTTGCGGCAAAGCGCAGTACGCCCGCGCTGGAAAAAACGGCGCTGTTTCAGGCGGAGTTCAATACACAGCGGGAGCTAGACAAAGCAGCCAAGGCTGAGGCCAAAAAGCAAAATAAAGCCAAAGAGAAACCGCCGATTCAAGGCAAAGGCCGCCGGTTCCGCGCCGATCTTCTTCTGGATGAGAAAATTACAGGAAGAACGATGTACGCGCTTGAATTGCAAGGGTTCAAATGCCCGCAGAATAAGAACGTGCGGAAAACGCAGGAGTTCAAGGCTGAGTATCAGCGGCAGCTCACAAAGTTCCGGCAGGAGCAGGCGGCAGAAAAGGAAGCCAAACGCGCAGCACGGCAAGCCGAACGGCAGGAACCGGCTGCGGAGGAAAGCGCACAATAATTCATTTGCACAATCCGAATTGGGAACGGATTTGCATATAGAACTGATCTCATCCCCCTGAGATCAAGCTGCCAGCGCGTCACCCCTTGACGCGCTTGAAATCCCCGGTTCCGAGCTGGGAACGCGGAACCGGGGGATCTCAAAACAAATCTACCGGGCCTTCGCCCGTCTCGAAATGATGAATCGCATCGACAACTGAATAGCCACAGCGAAAGAGCATATTGCCCCGGCGAAGCGACGCGACGAAACGAGCGCGCCAACGGGCAGAAAACGCGGTCTACGTCGCGGCGGGCGGGAGCGCAGGAACCGGCATCGTATCTGTGGTGTGAAGCAGGAATTTGTTGTTTACAGCAGCTTTTGCTGTGACATAAAAGACCCAACGCTGATGCAGAGCTGTTCCTCGGCTGCGTCGGCTTAACCGCGAGGAACGAATTTTATGCGGACAGAAAGGAAGTCAAGCATGAAACGGAAGATTTTCAACTCCCGCGCGCTGGCACTGATCCTTGTGCTGGCAATGGCCGTATCGCTGTTTACGTTCAGCGCATCGGCTGCAACAACCGAGTCCCTGAGTGGACACGGCAGCAACATTTCCACCATCACTGCAACCGGCGTAAATTATGAAACCGTCGAGTATGCAACGAGCACAGACACGCACGGAACGATCTATGACTATTATCTGGCTGTTCCGGCAGAAACCGCAAACGGCACGGAGCTGACTGTGGCATTTACACCGGCTGCAAATGTGTCGAGCAATTTTGTCATCTCCAAATTCGGTGCCAACGTACCGAACCCGCCTCAGGGTATCAACTACATTTACTCCGGCGCGTCCAACACCTACACTGCAACGCTGACCGATGGCGCAGCACTTGTGACCGCCTACGTTCACAATGATGTCAGAGGCGCGTTCAGCACATTTGACACCTATGCGTTCCATTTCTACACCTCGAAACCTGTCAGCATTTCCACCGGTGATCCCGTGTTCATCGCATGGAATGGCAATACCGGCACTGTCACTGGCCGCTACGGTTCCAACAAGATCCCCGGTGAATTTACGCTTTGGGTCGATACCCCGACTTCTGTGACAGTAAATGGTGTTGCGCAGTCTCCGGCACTGGAAAGCGAAACGGATGACAACCGCGGCTACACGATCACAACTTCTGAAGAAAATACTCTTTCCATTGTTGTGGTCGCAAAGGGTGTAACTTACACCATTTCCTGCGGCACCAAGTCCCACACTCTGGCCGGCAGCGCGCCCACCTCGGTTGTGAGCTATCTGCCCATCGGCCAGTTCGCCAACAACTCCGGCTGGGGCTATCTTGGCACGAAGTTTGCGGGAAAGACCGCACCTGAAACCACTGGTGTTTCGCTGGGCGCGTTCGGCGGCTTCATTGAGTTCAAGTTTGAAAATGGCATCACAAATGATGAAAAGAACCCCTACGGCATTGACTTCGTAATCTACGGCAATGCGTTCAACGGCAACCCGGAGGCTGGCGCTGTGCAGGTTTCCGAGGATGGCACAACGTGGTACGAGTTGGCTGGCTCCAACTACTATAATGACAATTTCACTTACAACGCGCCGTCCAGCGGCTTCTCCAAAGCCTACTCTGGCACTCTGCGTAACACCAGTGTTGTTTACACAAAAGGTTCCAGTAGAGTGTCTGCTAAACTCGGCAGCTTGAACGCGGTCGAAGTCTGCCCGGCAGCATGGTTCCCGCTGCTTACGAACTTTACTGCTTTTGACGGCAATCCAACTGGCGGCGCACATTGCGCAAGCGGTGTCTCCGTGAATCTCAGCGGCGACACACTGACCTTTGCTGGTATTACAGCGATTGCGGATTCGGACACGACGGCTGACTATGCGTTCGGCTATGCAGACGTTACCCCGAACGGCAGCCCCGACCAGTACGGCGACGCGGTCAATCCCTACACGCCGTACACTTCTGATAAGACTGGCGGCGACGGCTTTGATCTGGAGTGGGCGGTTGATATTTCGACCGGTCTGCCTGTTGATGTGACCGGCAAGACGTTCCACTATGTGCGTGTTTACAGCGCAGTTCTGGATTTTGGCAGATTTGGCGAGACCTCGGCTGAAATTACTGGCATTTTCACGACTAAAAATAAAGCTACGACTTCTGTTGGTCAGACAGTTCCCACTTCTTTGACGATCAATGGTGTGGACATCAACCTCTTTGGTTCCCCGGTATCCTACGGTAATGTAAAGCTTTATGATCTTAGCCTTGTGGGTATTACAAGCGGAACGCTTCAGGCGACGCTGGCTGGTGCAAACATCTACATGAATGGAACAAATACCGACACGCTTGATGTCGTTGCCGGTACAAATTATGTTCGTGTTATCGTTCAATCTGGCACAGCAGCTCCGTATATTGCGCTTGTTAAATTTGCTTAATAGGAGGATTTAGCTGCTATTAGGGAGCTTAGAGTACCATTATATCAGGTAAAAACTGATCTTATTGGTATGCCCTAAATCATTAAGCTGGGAGAAAACGCGAAGTTTTCTCCCAGCTTTTTGTAAAACAGAGCAGCGTCAGACGATGAAAAGATTTATAGCCTTTTTTCTCTCGATTGTCCTCGTATTAAGTGTTACGGTGTTCCCAGTTTTTGCAAGCGACGGAAAAGTTAGTATAACGACTGATGGTGTTTATGTCAATGGTTCTGAATGTTCATTTATAACAGATGCCATTACGCTGACCGACACTTCTGCGCTCAAGGGAACAGTCGTAACAAAAACGTATGTTGTGACTACCACAAATGCGTCAACTTTAATACTCCGAAACGATAGTGGACAAGTACTAACTACGTGTTCTGGATATTTGGATAAGCCCGGTAACGCTGTGGCGCTTCTTCCAAGTTCAACGTTTCCAGCACTGTGTGATAAGCCTGCAACTACTTTGCCTGCAACCACATCTGAGAATTTTGAAAGTGCAGGACTGCGCAATTTCAAAACAGGTTGCAAGAATTATTACTATGTTTGCTTCAAGTTCTCCACAGCCACGTTTGGGCTACTAATACAAGAAGAATCTGTTGAAGTAAATAAAACAGCTCTTAAAGAAGCTATTGACTCAGCATTACCCACAAGCGGTTATTATACAGAAAATGACCGCTGGAATGGCAAAACTACAAGTACAAAAGGTTTTTGGCAAGACCTCAATGACATTGTAGATACAGCAAATAAAGTCTTCCTCAATGAAAGCGCGACACAAGAGCAGGTCGATAATGCACTAGCAGCGCTGAATGCTGCGCTTCCGGAAGCAAAAGCTAATTTGATTCCCATTACGCAAGCCAACGCGACCGCACTTTATGAGACTGTCAATACCACATGGTGCTGGCAGCAGGGAGAGCTGAGCGATACGACCGGAACACCGGTCAGCGCAGATAACTGTACCGCTATTACATGGGGTGCCTATGAAGCGGCATGGACGGCGGCAAAGACGCTTTTGGATTCGCTCTATGTGGATGGAACGGCTCCTGCTGCCGAACGTCAGCCGGAACTCGATGCAGCGGTATCGGCGGCTGATCCGCACAAACTGGTCAATGCCGATCTTTATAACACTGCCTACGAAAACTATCAAAGCCGTAAAGCAGAAGCCGAAGCACTGATCGAGCAGTATGATCCGGCCAAGCTGAACGAAAGCGATTACAGCGCGGAGACGTGGGCGGCGTATGTCAGCGCCTACAATGTGCTCAAGGCCGATATGGAGTACCGTATCGTCCTCGGCACGACGGAAGATTACGCCATGCTGAAAGCATTCAACGGCTACTATGCCTACAATGAAAGCGGTCAGTGGACGCATTACCCGGCACATATTGACGCGCTGAAGGATGCCCGCAAGCAGCTTGCCAGCATCAAGAATGTCACCGTTTCCTTTACCTATATCAACAATTTCTCGGCACTGTATGAAGGATTCCGAGGGAAAGGAACTGATCTGTATGCCAACGCCAGCCTTGGCCTGACAAGCGGAAACGCTACACTCGGTGCGGCATTTGATGCTGCCGGGATCACCGTTGACACACATAATGACTCGACGCTCCCCGGTCTGGGGACGAGCAATAACGGCGATGAAAACCCGGTATTCGCGCTCTACATCAACGGCAGCCATTACGGAGATTACCGCTGGGGGTCAAAAGCACGTTGGAATAACGTTCAGCTCCATGATGGCGATGCTGTTCGTCTGGTGCGCATCCCGCTTCAGATGTTCAACAGTGAGGACTCGTCCGGCTACGATTCTTCCAAAGTCTCGATTCTTCCTGCATCTCCTGGTTTCGGTTACTACGAAAGCAGCTATGCGATGATTCATGCGAAAGCTCCGTCGGCAACCGTGAAGGTTGGTGATGAAGCGGCGTTCTCTGCAACTGTTACCGGCGCATACGCAGGTGCGTCCGGCAGCAAGAGCGCAGAAAACATCACACTCTTTGTCAGCGACCCGTCGAACACGGAAACGCTGTCGCAGCCGACGCACAAGACAACAGCGGCAACAGATGCCAGCGGCAAGCTGGAATACATTTTCAGAGAACCCGGCTATTATACCGTTGCCATGTTCAATGTGACGCCGGACGATATGACGTATAAGTCTGTGTACGGCGAGGTCACGATTGGCGAGTATTACTCCCTGTATGCGGGTGATTACGCCATCGTTCATGTCACCGAAGCAGCAGACCTGAATGCGCTGATTACCAAATACCGCAGCGAAAATCTCGCAGCGGCCAAAGCGTATCATGAGCGTTTCCATGACTATGATTTCACAACTGCGGACTATCGGACATTCACATCCGCATATAACGCGCTGAAATCCAACCAGACCTCCGCGACAGAGTTCAAAGAGCTGATGGATTCGTTTGATACAGACTATGCAGCATTGCAGGCGGCAGGTGCAAACGCGCTTGACCATGCGGCTATCATTGCTGCGCTCCGCAAGAATCTATCCTATCTCCCGGACGATTTGAGTACGCTGACTGCGGGCAATAAAGATTTGGTTGACGAAATCCAGACTGCTTACGCTGCCTTGAACTCGTATCAGAAATCGTTGCTGACGACGAACGAAAAAGCGACGCTGGAAGAACTGGCTGCAATCAAAACTGAGGAGCTTCCGGCTGTTGCTGTCGTGAAGCTGGCTCTTGATGCGGATGAAAGCAAATTCCCGAAAATCACAGATGCCACTATGGGGGCGGCACAATTCGGTTACGAAAACCTGAAGTGGAAACAGACCCCGAATCCTGACGGTAGCCTGCCCTCAATGTCTGGCAACTGGTGGAAGTTCTCTGGCAACTTGCCGGAAACCGCCTTGGCTGGCGATTATGTATTCATTCGCTATTATCTGGACACAACAGAGGAATTGTACTGGCCTGTCTGGTCGATTGACGGCGGTAAAACATGGATGCGTTCTGAACCGCAAACGCTGACAAGCGTTCACGGAGTCGATTGGCCCGGATACTACCTGATCTCTTATCAGATTCCGAAAAGCGCTGAGGACGGCAGTACCGTGACTTTCTCCATCAAGATGGTTTCCAAGACGGAATACCAGAAGATGTTTGAAACGCTCGACGAAGCAACGATTGCCAAGCTGAAACAGGCCGCTATCGCAGTCGTCGAATCCGCGTTCAATGCCTGCGTTCAGAGCAAGTACGATGCAGACGGCATTGCCGCGCTGAAAGCGGCGCTAAACTCTGGTAAAGCTGAAATCAATGCAGCCAACACGGAATCGGCAATCAAAGCTGCCCGTGATAAGGCTGTCGCAGCGATCAAGGCTGTGCCGGAAGCAGGTAAGAGCATCACGACTGGCGACACCAAGTACAACTCCGGCACAACCGTAGGCACCGTGACTGTCAGCGTGGAGAACACGACGTACAGCGCCGCTCCGTTCACCGGCACCATCGTCTCCGGTGAATATGCGCTTGGCGAAAACGACAGCATGATGACCGTCGTACTCAAGGCGTTGGAGCTTGGCGGCTACACTTGGAACGATATTGATGACCTGACAACGGACTCCTACACCAAGACCACCTACATTGCATCCATCCATAAGGGCGGCAAGTCGCTGGCCGAAAAGGATGGCAGCAAGGGCGCTGGCTGGATGGGAACCAAGAACGATTGGTTCGTCAATCAGGGTTTTACGGCGTTCACCTACAAGAATGGCGGTCTAAAATCCGGCGATGTGATCCGCGTTATGTTCACCACGAATCTTGGTGAGGACATCGGCGGTTCGTGGACGAACAACGAAACGACGCTGTCCAGTCTGGAATTCAGCAGCGGTACGCTGACTCCGGCGTATAGCAGTGCGACCACCGATTATCTCTTGGTCATTACCAGTGAGCAGATCGGCACGCGCATCAACTATTCCGCCGCAAATAAGAATTTCCAGACCAGAGCTTATCTGAACACCTACGGCAGCGACAACGCCTACTATGCAAACGGCGACATTATGGCTGTTTCGTCCGGCGACGTGATCTATGTCGGCGTTGGTGATAAGAGCTGGCCCACCATGAATAAGGCGTCCAACTACACGACGACCCGCTACACCATCACCGTTGTGCAGAACGGCAATGCGGCAGATACGCAGAAGCTCATTTCCCAGCTCCCGTCTCCGGGCAAGCTCACGTTGGCAGATGCTTCGGATGTGCGTACTGCAAAGGCGCAGTATGATCTTCTTAAGCCTGCGCAGCAAGCAGAAATCCCGGAAGCTCTGGTCAAGAAGCTCACCGACTGCTATACGGTCATTACCGACATGGAAGCGGCGAAGATCGTCTCCGACGCGATTGCCGCCTTGCCTGCAACGCCGACCGTCGATGACATTGGCGCGATCCGCTCCGCAGAAGAAGCCTACAACAATCTGAAAGACGCTCAGAAAGGCTATCTGACGCAGCGTGAGGTCGATAAGCTGAACAATGCGGTTTCCGCCGTTTCTACGCTTGAAGTCGGTTATGTAACTGGCCTGATCGCAGCACTCCCCGAAAAGGACGCTGTGACGGCACAGCACAGCGCAGCGATCAAAGCAGCGCGCACCGCTTACAACAACCTGACCGAAGCGCAGCAAAAGCTGGTCAGCAATTATTCCAGACTGACCGATGCGGAAAAGGCGCTTGAAGATCTCGGTACGACCGCGATCTATGAGGAGTACCTCCGCAATGTACTCGAATACGTCAAATTGGAGACGAGCAACCCGTCTCTCGGCTCGACCTATGGCGAGTGGGCGGTTCTGGCCGAAGCCAGAGGTAACGTTAGTGCATCCGTCTGGTACGACAAATATCTGAGCAATATTGCAAAAAGTGTTGCTTCGATGAACGGCAAGCTCGATCCAACCAGTACGCAGACCAAGCATACCGAGTATTCCCGCGTCATTCTGGCGCTGACCGCGCTCGGTGAGGATGCGACGAAGTTCACCGGCTCCAACGGCACGGTTTATAACCTTGTTGAACCGCTGTTTGAGAAGAACGGCAGCACCTACCGTGTTTCCGAGCAGGGCAACAACGGCACGGCATTTGCACTGATTGCACTGGATTCCGGCAACTATTACGACAATGCGACCGGCACAACTGCACGCAATGCGTGGATCAATAGCTTGCTTGACGCGCAGATCAGCGGTGGCTCTTGGGGCATCGATGCAGATTTCCCCGGCTCCAACGTTGATATGACGGCAATGGTCGTACAGGCATTGGCTCCGTATTGCAGCACAAATGCCAACGTCAAAGATGCGGTAGATAAGGCGGTGAAATGGCTGTCTGCTGAATACCAGAAAACCGGCGATTATGACAGCTCCGAATCCGCCGCACAGGTCATTGTCGCGCTGTCTGCGCTTGGCATTGATGCAAAGACCGACAACAGATTCCAGCATAATGGCATCAGCGTTCTGTCCAACTTCCTGAGCTATGCGGACCCCAACTCCAAGGGCTTCCTGCACGACAAGCAGCCGAACAGCACGGTCAATCAGATGGCATCTGAGCAGGCGGCCTACACGCTCGTTGCGTATGACCGTTATGTAAACGGAAGCAAGCGACTGTACGATATGTCCGACGTGACAAAGCGCGAGAACGCGGATGCACAGGCTGTTATCGACATGATCAACCAGATTGGCTATGTCGATGAATCCAGCTATAACGCGATTGCGGAAGCGCGCAATGCCTACAACAAGCTCTCTGCTGCTGACAAGGAAAAGGTCACGAACTACAATACCCTGACTGCTGCCGAAACTTCGTACAAGGCAATTCTGAAGCAGAAGCAGACAGATCAGTACAAGGCATTGAAAGCGCACTATGACGATCTTCTGAACGACAAAACCAAGAAGTACGGTACCGCCGCAAAGAAGAAACTCGCAAGCATTCTCCAGCAGGCACAGACAGATATGAACGCTGCGGAATCCTGTGAGCGCGTCATGGATATTTACAACAAAGCCATTTTTGACCTTGACGCTGTGAAGCCGGGCGACATTGAAGTCACGTTCCGTCTCATCGGCGCGCTCGAAGCAACGCAGGATGTTGACCTGACAAAGGACAGCTACCTGCCCGAATACGTCACATGGGTTCCCACCAAAACGTATGCGCTGCAAGAGAACGCTACGGTTTATGACCTCTTTACCGAAGCCATGAGCGATGCAGGCTTGCGCTACATCGGTGCGGAAAGCAACTATGTCAGCACCATCTATGCCCCGTCCTGCCTTGGCGGATACGCCTTGAGCGAGTTCACCAACGGCAAGAAATCTGGCTGGATGTACACCGTCAACGGTACGCATCCGAATCAGGGTCTCAAGAATTGGGAACTGAAAGATAAAGATGTGGTTGTCTGGCACTATGTCAACGACTATTCGCATGAGGTCGCAGACTGGTTTAACGATCCGAATTACCCGTCGCTTGGCAATGGAACCTACTACAACGGATGGCTCCGCGCTGCGGACATTGCACCGGAGCAGTACGTCCAGCAGCTCCTTGCAAAGATCCTGACAGTCGGCAAGCACGGCACGGTCGAACCGAAGCTGACATTCCAGCACATCGGCAAGTCTGTTACCTTCACCTTCAAACCGGACACCGGCTATAAGGTCAAGGATGTCAAGGTCAACGGCAAGTCTGTCGGCGCAGTCAAGACCTATACCATTGACAAGCTCACGGTATCGACCAGAATCGAAGTTGAGTTCACCAATGGTAAACTTCCGTTCACGGACGTGCGTGAAAGCGACTGGTTCTACGAGGATGTTGCATTCGCGTATGAAAACGGTCTGTTCGCAGGCACGAGCGACACAACGTTCTCTCCGAACGCATCCATGACGCGCGCCATGCTCGTCACAGTCCTCTACCGTCTGGAGGGCGAGCCTTCGGTGAGAGGCAGAAGCGGCTTCTCCGATGTGACGTTCAACAGCTACTATGAGGACGCTGTGACGTGGGCAGCCGACAACGGCATCGTCAACGGCACCAGCACCACGACGTTCTCTCCGAACGCAAATGTCACCCGTGAACAGATGGCGGCAATTCTGTACCGCTATGCGCAGCACAAGAAGTATAATACCGCCGCAAGCTCCGGCTTGAACGGATTTACAGACCACGCAAGCGTGTCCGGCTATGCCGCGGCTTCGCTGGAATGGGCTGTTGCTGAAAAGCTGGTCAACGGCAGCGCCGGTAAGCTCATGCCGACCGGCAACGCCACCCGCGCACAGGTTGCAGCCATTCTCCACCGCTTCGTGGAAAACGTGGCGAAGACCACAAAATAATCACTTTGCAGCACAGGACTGCCCCCATTTGGGGGCAGCCCTGATTGCCGCATTTATAGGGGGATTACAATATGAAGCAAATACGCAAATTTGCAGCGCTGATTCTGGTGATTTCCGTCCTGTTCTCGCTGGCAGTTCCCGCATTTGCGGCATCCAGCGTCCAGAATGAACTGCAGGGCAGCGCTGCTTTTATGGTGTCCGCTGTCAAAGCGCCGGAGGTTGGCTCCATCGGCGGCGAATGGGCAATTATCGGTCTTGCTCGTTCCGGTTACGCTGTTCCCGCAAATTACTATGAAGATTACTATGCGCGCGTCGAGAAGTACGTCAAGAACTGCTCCGGTGTGCTGCATGAAAGAAAATACACCGAGTATTCCCGCGTCATCCTCGCGCTGACCGCCATCGGGCGCGACCCGTCCAAGGTCGCGGGATACAACCTTTTGACCCCGCTGGGCGATTTTGAAAAAACGATCTGGCAGGGAATGAATGGCCCCATTTGGGCATTGATCGCGCTGGATTCCGGCAATTACGAGATTCCCAAAAATCCTGCCGCAAAGACGCAGGCCACGCGCCAGCTTTACATCGATGAGATCATCAAGAATCAGATGAAGGACGGCGGCTGGAGTCTGACCGGCACCGGAGATTCCGATGTAGACATCACCGCCATGGCGCTTCAGGCCCTCGCCAAATATCAGGATCAGAAGGCCGTCAAAACCGCGACTGACAGCGCCTTAACATGGCTTTCCAAAAATCAGGACAGCAAGGGTGGCTTTGCGTCATGGGGAACAACGAACGTAGAATCCGTCGCGCAGGTCATTGTTGCCCTGTGCGAGCTGGGAATCAGCCTTGACGATTCCCGCTTTGTGAAAAACGGCCACACGCTGACAGAAAACCTCCTCTCCTTCCGGCAGTCGAACGGCGGCTTCTATCACGTCCTTGACGGTTCGGACGGCAATAACCAGATGTCCGCCGAGCAGGGCTTCTATGCCCTCGTTGCCATCAACCGGGCGGAAAACGGCAAGAACAGCCTGTACCGCATGGGCGATGTCACAAAGGCTACCACAAAGCCCAGCACCACCGTTAAAAAAGGCAGCGCCGATGCGTCCGTCAGCGTTCCCGCTGTCACGGCCCCTGGCACAACGTTCTCGGACGTCAAAAACCACGCCAATAAAGCTGCCATTGAAGCGCTTGCCTCCCGCGGCATCATCAACGGCATGGGGCAAGGCACATTTATGCCCAACAAGACCATGACACGCGCCGAATTTGCCGCCATCGTTACCCGCGCCCTCGGTCTGACTGCCAAGGACACGAAAGTATTTTCTGACGTTCCCAGCTCCAAGTGGTACGCAGGCTATATCGGCACGGCAAACAGCAGCGGCATTGTCAACGGCGTTGGCAGCGGCAAGTTTAATCCGGACGGCACGATCACCCGGCAGGAGGCCGCCGCAATGGTGGCAAGAGCTGCGAAGCTCTGCGGGCTGGACACTGCGATGGACGCGGCAGCGACAAAGGATATGCTGGCGCAGTTCGGAGATTACCGCAGCGTGG
>ULYV01043599.1_pt1 | contig 11849 bp, 8 predicted proteins | sample 1962461 | NCBI WGS metagenome assembly ULYV01 (sample SAMEA4835871, study PRJEB28245) | human gut metagenome | biome: gut microbiome; material: fecal sample | place: Denmark | collected 2008 | reverse complement strand
GGGATGGCGGGCAGGCTGGTGGCCGATTTCGGCGGCGAGGTTCCATCGGACATCGACAGCCTGATGACGTTGCCCGGAGTAGGGCGGAAAACGGCCAATGTGCTTGCCTCGGTGATCTACGACAAGCCGGTGATCGCCGTGGACACCCACGTGTTCAGGGTATCTCACAGGATGGGGCTCTCTGACGGGAAGACGGTGGACGCTGTCGAGAAAGAGCTTGAGGCACACATCCCGGAAAGCCTCCGGGCCAGGGCGCACCACTGGCTCATCCTGCACGGACGCTACATCTGCGCCGCCAGGAAGCCCAAATGCGGGGAATGCCCGCTACAGGACTGGTGCAGGGACTACGAAAAGAAACACAGGACAACACTATGATACATTTTCCACCGGAGAACATACTCCTCATCGGTTCCATACTGATTTTCACGGCGACACTCATCAGCCGGGCCGGATTCAAGTTCGGGGTCCCGGTCCTGCTTCTGTTCATCGTCGTGGGAATGGCTTTCGGCGTGGACGGCCTCGGACTGGCTTTCGACAATTTCCAGATTGCCCAGTTCATCGGTACCATAGCGCTCTGCGTCATTCTGTACTGCGGCGGTCTTGAGACGAAATTCAACAGCATAAAACCTGTACTTAAAGAAGGAATAGTACTGTCCACGGTGGGAGTGTTCCTGACAGCGCTGTTCACCGGCGGATTCATACTCCTTCTCACCCGTGTACGGCATCTGGACGAGGGCATGTCGATAGTGATGTGCTTCCTGCTGGCGGCAGTCATGTCCTCAACCGACTCAGCCTCGGTGTTCAACATTCTCCGCAACGCCAACATGAAGCTGAAGGAGAACCTCCAGCCGGTCCTTGAGCTGGAGTCAGGATCCAACGACCCGATGGCCTACGTGATCACCATCGTGCTGATCCAGTGCGCCCAGCAGCTTTTCGAGCCGGCCTCCGGAATTGACATCGACTACACCAGGATGATCGGCAACGCCCTTCTGACATTCTTTCTGCAGCTGGGCATCGGCGCCATCGTGGGCGTGGGTCTGGGAAAGGCTTTCGCCTGGGCTTTGGGTAAGCTTCAGCTCAACGGAGCATCGCTCTATGCGATCTTTGTCCTGAGCGTAGGATTCTTCATCTATTCCGTCACCGGGCTTGTCTACGGCAACGGATTCCTTGCGATCTACCTTGCGGGAGTGATCATAGGCAACAAGACGATGCCTCACAAGCGGGAGGTCTTCCGGTTCAGCGACACGATGACGTGGCTGATGCAGATGGGGATGTTCCTCACACTGGGATTGCTCGTCAACCCGAAGGAGATGCTTTCCGTCGCGCCGGTGGCCCTGCTCATCGGACTCTTCCTGACTTTCATAGGCCGTCCGCTGGCCGTGTTCATTTCGCTCCTGCCGTTCAGGAACCTTTCGTTCAGGGCCCGCGTGTTCATCTCGTGGGTGGGACTGAAAGGAGCCACGCCGATCATCTTCGCCATATTCACAGTGGTGGCGGGGATTCCCGGATCCGGCCAGATTTTCAACATCGTCTTCTTCATCACAATGATCTCCATGCTGTTCCAGGGGATGAGCATTCCGGCGGTGGCCCGCAAGCTCAACCTCGCGCTGCCGCAGGAGAAGGCACCGGAGACTTTCGGCATCGAGATTCCGGAGGAAGCCGGCAAGTTGATGGACCACAGGCTGACGGAGTCCGACCTTTCTTCCGGAGACACCCTCAAGGAGGTGGCGCTGCCTGAGGGAACCCGTGTTGTGATGATCAAGAGAGACGGCGAGCTGATTGTTCCGGACGGTTCGGTCAAGCTAAAGGTGGGCGACAAGCTGCTCATGATTATGGGCAACCAATTTGACGAATCGGAATAATGATGTAACTTTGCATTCCGGTCACCGGGGGCTGCGGCCGCTTAGATTGCCGAAGCGCCGGAGCGACGGTGGATCAGCAGAAAGAAACTTATTGAAATATTCAAGAATATGAAAAGAATTGTACTTATCCGTCACGGCGAGAGCCAGTGGAACAAAGAGAACAGGTTCACAGGCTGGACCAACGTTGACCTCAGCGAGAAGGGCGTTCAGGAAGCCCTCGACGCCGGAAAGGCCCTCAAAGAGGCCGGAATCACCTTCGAAGTGGCCTACACATCCTACCTCAAGAGAGCCATCAAGACCCTCAACAACGTCCTCGACGCCATGGATCTCGACTGGATTCCTGTAAAGAAGACCTGGAGGCTCAACGAGAAGCACTACGGAATGCTTCAGGGTCTGAACAAGGCCGAGACCGCCCAGAAGTACGGTGACGAGCAGGTGCTCATCTGGCGCCGCAGCTTCGACGTGGCTCCTCACAACCTTCCTGAGGACGACCCTAACAGCGCCACCAAGGATCCTCGCTACGCCCTCGTTCCGGACCAGTACATCCCTCGCACAGAGGCTCTTAAGAACTGCATCGAGCGTGTCATGCCTTACTGGGAGTGCGAGATCTTCCCTGCGCTGAAGCAGCACGACAACATCGTCGTCGTGGCTCACGGCAACAGCCTCCGCGGTGTCGTAAAGCATCTTAAGGGCATCTCTGACGCTGACATCGTCGGCCTCAACATCCCTACAGCCACTCCTTACGTCTTCGAGTTCGATGATGACCTCAACCTCGTGAAGGATTACTATCTGGCTGATCCTGAGGAGCTGAAGCGCAAGCAGGAGGCGGTGGCCAAGCAGGGTAAGGCTAAATAATTTTCCGACACATCAATTTGCTATCCCTCTGGAAATCTTTCAGAGGGATTTTTATGTTGTGCAGTCACTTCGGTTCAAGGGTTGGAACATTATACCCAGACAGGGGCACACACAATCATAAGCCGGCTTCTACCGTGCTTGAAGACAGCGGAAAAAAGGCAAATGGCGGATTTTGCACGTTACCAAAATCCGCCATTTGATTTTTCCGCTGTCAAGTGGCTATGCTTTGGGCTTGCCGAAGCTCCACCAATACAAACAATAGATTGTAACCGAAATGTAACACGGTTGCAATCGTCCGGTAACATTTTATGGTGAATTTTGCGTTCGTAATAGTAGAGAAAAATTATGAGTGAGATTTACCTTGTGTTTGTGGTGTTCCTGTTCGTGCTGGCGGTGTTCGACCTGATGGTCGGAGTCAGCAACGACGCCGTCAACTTCCTGAACTCAGCGATAGGCGCCAAAGTGGCCAAGTTCAGGACAATCATCATCGTGGCCGCTGTCGGAGTGTTCATGGGAGCGACGATGAGCAACGGAATGATGGAAGTCGCAAGGAATGGAGTATTCCATCCGGCGATGTTCTCCCTGAAGGAGCTGATGTTCATCTTCCTCGCTGTGATAATCTCTGACGTGATCCTGCTTGACATATTCAACAACCTCGGACTGCCGACCTCGACCACGGTTTCCCTTGTGTTTGAGCTGCTTGGAGGCACCACGGCATTCGTGCTTCTGAAGCTGGCGAACGACACCACCGGACTGACGGTAGGCGACCTGATGAACACGGAGAAGGCGCTCGGCATGATCATGGCCATATTCGTTTCCGTCGCCATAGCGTTCTTCTTCGGAATCGTCCTGCAGTACATCTCCCGTCTTGTCTTCACATTCACCTACAAGAAGAACCTCAAGTGGAAGATAGGAATATTCGGGGGTGTCGCCACGACAGCCATCTTCTACTTCATGCTGTTCAAAGGCATCAAAAGCATGTCTTTCGTCACGCCGGAAATCTACGAATATATCCAAAATCACACCCTTGCCATTCTGGGAATATGCTTCCTCGCGTCAACAGCCATCATGCAGTTTCTCTATTTCTTGAAAGTCAATGTGTTCAAGATTCTGGTACTGATGGGAACTTTCGCCCTTGCGATGGCATTCGCCGGCAACGACCTCGTCAACTTCATCGGAGTGCCTCTGGCGGGATATTCCGCCTACACTGACTTTGCCGCAAGCGGAGCCTCGGACCCTTCCACCTTCATGATGTCATCCCTTGAGGGACCGGCCAAAAGTCCGATGATATTCCTTGTGGCGGCAGGCGCGGTGATGGTGTTCTCGCTCGCGACATCGAAGAAAGCCCACAACGTGATCAAGACCTCCGTGGACCTTTCCAGGCAGAGCGAGGGTGACGAGATGTTCGGCTCGTCGAAGATAGCCCGGGTTCTGGTCAGATTCTCCAACAACACCGCCAATTTCTTCCAGGATGTCGTACCGGACAACGTCAAGGCCTGGTGCGAGAAGCGTTTCAACACCGACGAGGCCAGACTTCCGGAAGGAGCGGCGTTCGATGAGGTCAGGGCCACGGTCAATCTGGTTGTGGCAGGTCTGCTGATAGCCCTCGGAACATCCCTTAAACTACCTCTTTCAACAACTTACGTCACATTCATGGTAGCGATGGGTTCTTCTCTGGCCGACCGTGCCTGGGGACGAGAGAGCGCTGTCTATAGAGTGACTGGTGTCGTCTCCGTCATCGGAGGCTGGTTCATCACAGCCGGAGCGGCCTTCATTCTCTGCTTCCTCGTGGCTATGCTGATGCACGTCGGAGGCTTCGTCGCCGCCTGCATCATGATGGCGCTCGCGATCTTCCTGCTCATCCGCAGCAACATCCGCTACAAGAAAAAGGCGGAGGAAGAGAACGGAGACGTGACCTTCAACCAGATGATGCTCAGCACCGACAAGAGCGAGATCCTTACGCTTCTGAGCAAGCACATAGCCGACAGCCAGTCTTATTTCCTTGAATATGTCAACACAACCTTCCGCCAGATCACCGATGGCTTCATCAAGGAGGATCTCGGGATGCTGCACAAGGCTGAGAGCACCATGAGACGCAAGAGGGAGGAGCTGAAGAACAGCAGACGTAAGGAGATGATCGGGTTCCGTAAAATTGACCCGGAGGTCGCGATGGAGAAGAACACCTGGTTCCACCTCGGAAGGAACTCCTGTGAAGAGATCCTATACTGCCTGAGGCGTATCGCCGACCCTTGCGAGGAGCACGTGGACAACAATTTCGTGCCGCTGAGCAAAGAGCAGGTCAAGGAATATATCCCATTGAGGGACACGGTTCTGTTCCTCCTGAGACGCACCGAGAAGATTCTCCAGACCGATTCCTACGGCGAGGTCGATGATGTCCGCCGCGAGGCCGAGGAACTCAAGGATTGCCTTGAGAAAGCCCGTGAGGCACAGATGCAGCGGATGCAGTCCTCCAAGGAGAACATCACCGTGGCCTACCTCTACCTGAATCTACTTCAGGAAACCCGTGAACTCACCAGCTCCCTCCGTCACCTCCTCCGTGCCTCCAAAGGCTTCAGGGAATAGTTAGCAGGGGTATGGTGGCACTGCAAACCCTCCGCGCTTCGCGCTCCGTCCCTCCCAGCCTGACGGCTGGGTCCCTCCCGCTTATAGCCGCGAGTGGCTAAGGTTTGCCGCACCACCATACCCCTGCTTCACTGTGGAAGCCAATCGTCTGAATATCTTTACATTAACAAGGACATCCTCCTACATGGTGGGAGGACGTCCTTTTATCACGTTGATTATCTGTTATTTATTCCCCACGGGAGACAACAAGGATAGTCGCGCGGCGGGCAGAGTCGGAGGAGTCACCGGCGGAATCGCCGAGAGGCTGTCGGAGAGCACGGCTGCAATCTACGCCCTGCTTCCGCAGGTAATCCAGCACAGTCTCAATACGAAGCTCGCTGAGTCTCAGGTTATGCCCGCTGCCTCCGGTGGCGGAAGCCTCTCCGACAACAACAAGCTCAACGCCCTCCGTGGACATAAGCCGTCCGGCGAAAGCTTCAAGATCAGTCTTTGCGGCAGCGCTGAGCTTGAAACTGTCATTGGAAAACTGAACGGTAAGATCCTGAAGAACCTCATTGGTGCGGCGCGCCTTAAGCCCTGCGTTTTCTTTCTCAAGGGCCTCCACCCGGGACTTCAGCGCGGCGTTCTCGGTCTTGGCAGATGCGAGAGCCTCATCCTTAGCCTTTCCGGAAGCCTCACAGTCTGCCTTCGCGGCAGCGCCGGCCACAGTCATTGCGGCCAAGGCGAGCTCGGACTCACGCAACTTCCGCCCGGTGCTCTTGTAGCCTGACTTTGAGCCAAGAATATTCAGTCTCAAAACCACTGAGGCGGTGCCTATTCCCTTTGGAGCGTTGTCACATTTCAGAAGCCGTTTGTAGTTACCTTGCAGGCCAACCGTCACCACAGGACTCACGTCAAACTCGGCGGACAGCAGCATCGGAACATAGCCGACATTATATTTATGACGGGTGTTCACGGCGTCCAGCCAAGTGTTGATCGTTTCCTTGTAAGGTTCGCTCCAACGCTCGTGCCCCATCGAGATGTCGTAAGTGTTTCCTTTGGCGAAGATCCAGCCGAAACCGGCTCCCGCATAAAGGTTGAAGCGCTTGTCCTCACGATTCCGCCATAATTCCATCAAATTGAACTCTACAGTGGCGTCAGCCGCATGATAATGAGTCCACATCTTTGAATATGCAAGGCCACCGTATTGCTCTGAAAGCGTTCCATCACCGGTTGGAACACCCAGAGGCTGGAACTCGGAGAACCGCTGCTCACGGGCATATTTCGAGAAATCGTAGTTCAAACCAAGCCGTATCCAAGGACGGATGTTGAACGAGACACCGGCTCCGATCTCCGGGAAGATATTCATACCCGGTGGAGCGTCCACGCTTGACATTCCCAGTCCGTGCGCCATTGTTGCGCCGCCCTCGGCATAAAGGCTCCATGTGGCGGTACGGTAAGCACTGTTCCCCCGCTCCTGCGCCACCACATCAGCGAAGAGACCCGAGGACAAGGCCAACATTATGATTGTCAAATATCTTTTCATAAGTAGCGGATGGTACTAATTATCTTCGACTATTATAAACTCTACGGAATTATCCGGGTATTGATACGGGTAATACTGCAACTCTTGAAATCCCCATACTCCTGTTCTGGTCTTTACCGCATCAGACCGATGCCAATATTCAATGCATTCCCCAACTTGAGCATAAGTGACTTGAATGAAACGATCTTTGGAATTCATACCCTCCACCTTGAGTTTCTTGCCGGCAGCCCTTTCGCCCACTTTCACTACAAAATTGTATCTGCAACCTTTATGGACTTTCTTAAGATAGTAACATTTGTGTCCATTTACAGTGTGCCACTTCGGATTGAGATAAGAGTCACAATCAACCGCAAGAATCACTTCTCCCGAGTTCATGATGTCTTTCATAATTCCTCCTTCGGTGTAAAGGGGGCCATAAAAACTTGTGTCCTCGGAGCCTGATATCGGGTACTTGCCGGAAGGTAGTTTGATCCAGAACTTATATTTATGTGGCACAGATAACTTAATCAACTCCTTAAGTTTCCTTACCACCTCATAGTTCTCGTGATTGGCCTCCCAGAAGGCGGCGTCAACCAATAAATAATCCTGCCCCTTCTCAAGAAGTTCATCATCAGTGAAATGGTATGTCGACGCACTGTTGAGTGCGGCCAGAATCAAATCCTGCTTCTTAGTCACATCAATCAGCCCCTGAGACAAAGCCTCTTCTATAGCCTCAAGCTTCACGTTAAGCCCAGAAGTAGGCGAGTCGATCGCATTCTTGATGGCGTCCAGTTTATCATTGGCCGTTCCCGCAGTAGCGTTCAAGGCATCTATAGCCTTCTTCACAAGGCCGAGCGTGCTGTCTTCTCCCACAAGACCGGCATCCAACGAACCCTGAATCGCGGCAAGTTTCCCGGACAGGGTATTGGTCTGGCTTTCTATTGTCTCATTGATAGCCTTAAGTTTTTCTTCGACAGTTCCTTCAAGAGACTCTACCGCCTGTTTCACAAGTTTAATCGCCTCAGCATTGTCCGCAAGACCAGTCTTGACCGCACCCTCGATAAGAACCAGCTTCGCGCTCAAATCCATCGTCTGATCCTTCACAGCCTTCTCCACAGCGGCAAGCTTCTCCTCCAGAGAGCCCTGAAGCGTGCCAATGGCATCCTTGACAAGATCAATCGCCTTCGCGTTGTCGGCAAATCCGGCCTTGACCGCCGCCTCTATAAGAACCAGCTTCGCGCTAAGATCCGTCGTCTGATCCCTCACCGCCTTCTCGACAGCCGCAAGTTTCTCCTCCAGAGAACCCTGAAGCGAGCCGATGGCTGTCCTGACGAGATCGATAGCCTTCGCGTTGTCGGCAAATCCGGCCTTGACCGTCCCCTCTATAAGAACCAGCTTCGCGCTAAGATCCGTCGTCTGATCCCTCACCGCCTTCTCGACAGCCGCAAGTTTCTCCTCCAGCGACCCGGAAAGCGACTCAATCGCCGCCTTCACAAGAGCCAAAGCCTGGACGTTGCTGTCAAAGCCCTCACCGGCGGTCTTCTCGATAAGAGCGAGAGCCTTCCCTATCAAGTCAAGCTTGGCGCAAAGATCGGAAGACTGAGCCTCGATGGCCTTCTTGACAGCGTCAAGTTTCTCCGCCGTGGATATATTCATGGAATTAATCTCGCCGATCAGTTTGCCGGTCATTTCCTCGTACTTCAGGACTCCGTTCTCATAGGCCTTTGTCAAGAGTTCCATTTTCTGGGAAAGGGTCAAGGATAGGTTCCTCAAGGCCTCATCAAGAAGATTCATCTTTTCAGAGATGGTCATTGTCTGGCTCTTCATGGCGTCCTCCATGAGTTCCATTTTTTTCGAGAGAGCCAGTGTCTGATCCAGAAGGGCCTTCACGACCTCACTGTAGTCATTCGTGATTGTTGTGGTCTGCTGAAACCTGATGTCCGGCGAGTCATACTCGCACGAAACAACCGCTACCATCATCGCAAGGGCGGCAAGGGCGGCAAATACTTTTTTCATAAAAAAATGGATTTTGTGGCTTACGCCAGTTAATAAAAACAAATATATTATTCCCAAAGTAATAATTTTTTTCCAAATTACAAGTGGTGACAAAAAACAGAGAAGAGCCACCACACACTTACAGCAAGCCTAAGCCGCCTTAGGCAGCGTGAAGACGAACTCCAGCCCTCCGGCGATGCCTAAGCGGACAGAGATGTTGCCATGATGAAGCAGCACAGAGTTCTTGACTATCGCAAGCCCGAGACCAGTGCCTCCCATCTTGCGGGAACGTCCCTTGTCAATGCGGTAAAACCGCTCAAAAAGATGAGGAATATGCTCGGACGCCACTCCTGGGCCATTGTCAGAGAAGCTGAAGGTATAGAAATCCGCGCTTTCCGACAAGACCTGCACGGTGATTGTAACCCCTTCGCCCCCGTATGCGATGGAATTGTCAGTCAAGTTTCTGAATATTGAATATAGCAACGAAGGATTGCCGTCCACAGCCACTTCCGGATCAACCAAAGCCCTGAATGTCACGTGTTTATCCTCCATCTGCATGGACACGTCCCGCTGGATGGACTGAAGCAGATCCGGGATATTCACTGGTTGAAACTCATATTCCTGAGGGGCGTCATCGAGTTTATTGAGTGTCGAGATGTCCGCGAGAAGGTTTGACAGACGGCGGCTTTGGGCATAGCAGCGCTGTATGAACTGGTCCCTTGTTTCTTTGTCAATGTCCGGGTTGGACACTATCGTCTCAAGATAGCCCTGGATGCTGCTGACCGGGGTCTTCAACTCATGAGCCACATTCTGAGTCAGCTGTCTCTTCAAGCGAGTCTTATCCTCCTCACTGTCACGCAGTTTGTCGTACATACTCACCTTCCCCTTATCTATGGATTTCTTAAGATGAACATACCGTCCTTGCATCGTAATCAACGCAAGAGCCAGCAATACAACGACTATAGACAACAGTATTATCATTGTTCCTCGTATAGATAACCGAACCCGTGGCGCGAGACTATCCTGTTCCCATATTCACCGATCTTCTTGCGAAGGCGGGTGATGTTGACATCCACAGTCCTGTCGGTGACAATCACATCGTCAGGCCAAACCTTTGAAAGAATATCCTCGCGCGGGAAAACCTTCCCTTTGTTGGTGAAGAGGAGTCTGAATATCTCATATTCAATCCTTGTAAGCGCCACAGCGGCACCATCCACCGTAACAACCTTCTTCTCATCATCTATGAATATGCCCGTGCTGGCATCCGGTATCGCGGCGGTCCGTCTCAGCACAGCCTTCACCCGGGAAACCACCTCCCGGATCGAGAACGGCTTGGAGATGTAGTCGTCCGCACCCAGATCAAGCCCTTCGACTGCGTCATCCTCCGTGTCACGAGCTGTTATGAATATCACGGGAACCCCGGCGGTCTTTGGATCGGTTTTCAACTTCCCAGTCAGCTCAAAGCCGGACATTCCGCCCATCATAACATCCAGAAGAAGCAGATTGAATGACGCGATGTCCAGCGTCAGTGCCTCCTCTGCGGAATTAGCGGTCACAACCTCGTAACCTTCCTTGGAAAGATTGAATTTCAGAATCGCGCAGATGTCCTCCTCGTCATCGACCACAAGAATTCGGGCATTCATATTAAAAAAGTTGTATTTATTTTGCTAAGGTAACCACATTTTTTCTAAATTTGGACAAACTACATAATTAATATGCCGAAGATTTCTATTCGTGGGGAAAAAATCCCCGCCTCACCAATCAGAAAACTGACCCCGTTTTCTGACGCGGCAAAAGCCAAAGGGGTAAAGGTCTATCATCTAAACATCGGGCAGCCGGATCTTCCTACGCCTCAAAAAGCGTTGGATTCATTGAAGACAATAACCAGAACGACTCTCGAATACAGTCCAAGCCAAGGTCTCAAATCTCTGAGAGACAAGCTGGTCGGTTATTACGACAAATTCGGGATAAAAGTAAATGCCAATGAGATCATTGTCACAACAGGAGGCTCTGAGGCTCTTCTTCTGACATTCATGGCCTGTCTGAATCCCGGCGATGAGATCATAATGACCGAGCCGGGTTACGCCAATTACCTATCGTTCGCCGTGACCGCCGGAGTGACCGTCAAGACCGTCACATCAAAAATAGAGAACGGATTCGCGCTTCCTTCAGTGGAGGACTTCGAGAAAGCGATCACCGACAAGACCAAGGCCATTCTCATCTGCAATCCGAACAATCCGACAGGATACCTCTATTCAGAAGAAGAACTGCAGAGACTTCGCGACATCGTTCTAAGTCATGATCTCTACCTCTTCGCCGATGAGGTCTACAGAGAATTCCGTTACACGGACGCACCATATCTTTCAGCCCTTTGCCTTGAAGGTCTTGAGCAGAATGTTGTGGTCATAGACTCTGTCTCGAAAAGGTACTCGGAATGCGGTACGAGAATCGGAATGATAGTCAGTCACAACAAAGAAGCGATGGCAGCGATCCTTAAATTCTGCCAGGCAAGGCTCAGTCCACCACTTCTCGGCCAGATTGTCGCGGAAGCATCAATCGAAGGAACCGAGGAATATTCAAAAGAATGCTTCGATGAATATCTCGCACGACGTGATTTCTTTATCGCAGGCTTGAACAAGATCCCTGGAGTGTATTCGCCAATGCCCAATGGCGCCTTCTATACAATCGCGTCACTACCTGTAGAAAACGCGGAGGACTTCTGTGCGTGGTGCCTGACAGACTTCTCGTACAAAGATGACGGAACCCCGGAAGGCTACACTGGTGAGACTGTGATGATGGCTCCGGCAGCAGGATTCTACAGCACCCCGGGACTTGGCAGGAATCAAGTCCGGCTTGCGTATGTTCTTAAGAAAGAAGACCTTGCCCGCGCGCTTCTGGTACTGGAGAAGGCTTTGGAAGCTTACAGATTGAAATAGTCGTATCCACTTATCCGACATCGCTTTATCAAATAAAAGCCGCCACCCTAGAGCGTTTCCAAACACGCCCGGGCGACGGCTTTGCCGCCTTCCGTCGCCCAAGGGTGCCGCGCC
>ULYV01008102.1_pt1 | contig 11902 bp, 6 predicted proteins | sample 1962461 | NCBI WGS metagenome assembly ULYV01 (sample SAMEA4835871, study PRJEB28245) | human gut metagenome | biome: gut microbiome; material: fecal sample | place: Denmark | collected 2008 | reverse complement strand
CTATGCGGACATCTCCATCGAAACAAATATGAGGAACCGAGTGCTGGTATCAAATTTCCGGTATTGGTAAATTCAAATAACAGTGTGGTTTCTGTGGAGACTAATGGTGATCAGATGAATCTGGAGGTTCTTGATTTGGATGGTAAAGTCGTTACAAAGAAGTCATATACGGCAAAGTAATCTTCATCATTCAATGCTACACTTCGCATAAGTGCGATTACTCTGACAGAGATCCGGGTAATCGCACTTGTCTCATTTTGCGTAAAAATATAAATAAAAACACACAGGAAACCGACATCTGGCATTTTTGCTCGTATCTCTCTAATAAACATTTAATTAAAGGATGTCGGTTGAACTTTGTAACTGGCATAGAACCGACACCTTTTTGTTTCCGGCGGTTTGTCCGGAGTTTCCTCGTTTTCACGGAGCAATTAATACGGAACATGCCGGAAACTAATTCGAAAGTCATAGTAAACTAACTCAAAGCATATAATATATTATTGATATGTAGTACTACCTATCGTCCTTATATAGTACTACCAATCGACAATAGGTAGTACTACATAAGGGTAATAGATAGTAACTGCTAACGGCTACTTTACTATATGTTTTCATTTAGTTCTTCGGGTGATTTGACTTAGTTTGCGACAGGAAACGAGTTAGTTTGTCCGGTTGCCTGAGATTGAAACTTTTGTTTTTGTTGTAAGTGGTTAATTATTAATGTCTTATTTGCCTGATGAATGACTGCCCATTAATTGTATGAAAAAAATGCTTTTTTGCTCCGTATTTTTCTGAAGTTGTTCGTTTAGTATAAGTAATAGGAAATAAAAATGGATTTTGATTATAGACTTTTAGCAAAATATTTGACAGGCATGCTTTCTCCTGAAGAAATGAAACAGGTGGAAGAATGGCGTGAATTATCAATTGATAATGAGGAGGTTTTCTCTGAATTGATGAAACTTCGCGTTTCGTGGAAGTTCACTCAATATAATACGCCTGAGCATATCGAAGAGGCATTGAATGGATTGAATGCCAAGATAAATAGTAGAAGGCGATTTCAAATACTTCGCTCTGTGATGAGATATGCAGCCGTAATCTTGTTACTTGTCTCTTTTTCTTATGTGGGATGGGGCTATCTGAAACCGGACAATTGTGTAACGATCAGGGTGGAACAAGGGGAAGATGTGAAAAAAATCGTGCTTGCGGATGGATCGGCTGTTTGGTTAAAGGAGGGGTCTTCTTTGAGGATACCTAAGGTTTTTGCCGAAAATAACCGAAAGCTCTCCTTGCAAGGAGAAGCATTCTTTGACGTTGCAAAGAATGCTTCTCCTTGCAAGGAGAAGCATTCTTTGACGTTGCAAAGAATGCTCAGTACCCACTATATGTTTCGACCAATTATGTGAATATTAAGGTTCTTGGAACCGCTTTCAATGTAAAAACAGACGAGAAACACCAAAACGTAGAAACCGTTTTAACAAGAGGTAAAGTTGCTTTACTCGATAAGCAGTGGAACCCCATTTTAGATATGTCACCGGGAGAAAAGGTGACATATGACAACAATAAGAACGAATATGCCACAGAGGTTGTGGATGTGAATGTATGTACGGCGTGGCGACTGAACCAGTTTGTCTTCGAAAATGTCACGTTGAGGGAAATAGTTAACCAACTCTCCGTAAAATTTAATGTAAACATAAATTTAGAATCAACGAAGCTTGCCCAGCGTAAGTTCCGATGTGTGATCAATGAGGATGAAAGCTTGCCTGACATCTTGAAACTCTTGAAATATTTAGCTCCCATCCAATATCGGATAGAGGGGAAAGAAATCTTTATATATGAATAATAAAAAATGAATGCCTATGATGAAATGACAGATTAGAAAAGTAACACACACAACAAAAGAAAACTATAAACTTAAAAACTTAGTACTAACATTATTGAATCACATGTATGATTAAAAATGCATCAATTGCTACATTAGCAATGTTTTTGTCAGCTGCATCGCCCGCTATGGCGACAAGCGATGCGCATTCTTTGTATGTGAATCTGGAACTGGCCTTGAATCAAACGACAGTCGGTACCGTCATACGAAGTATTAGTGAACAAACTGGGTATGAATTTTCTTATGATGAGACTTTATTAAATAAGAAAATCTCCAAAGTCTCTGTTAATCTTAAAAATGAACATATAGAAAATGTTCTGAAAGAGGTATTTAAGAATACAGGGATCTCTTATAAAATAGTAAATAATCGTGTATTTCTGAAGGATGATAGTGTAAAAAAAATAAAGAGGTCAGAGTTTGCACAAAATGGAGTACAGCAAGAAAAACACACAATATCAGGAAGGATTGTCGATAAAGAAGGTTTAGCGATAATCGGTGCGAATGTTACGCTTGAAGATAACAAAGGAATTGGTACAATAACAGATGTAGATGGAAAATTCGTTCTGAATGGAATATCGAATGGGGCAATTCTACTTATTTCATATATTGGTTATATAGATCAAAAAATTAAGATAGATGGAGGACAAAATTCTTATCAGATAACACTGCTTGAGGATACTCAGAAATTGGATGAAGTTATTGTAATTGGATATGGTGTTGAAAAAAAGGTTAATTTAACTGGTGCAATAACGAATGTGAAAACGGAAGAGCTTTCAACGATTTCAACAACTAATTTATCAAATACGTTAGCTGGACGTGCTCCTGGGTTGACTATTGTTGGAAGTTCTGGCTTTATGGGGGCTAGTTCTGAAATCCGTATGCGTGGTGGCTTCGGAGATCCGTTGTTTGTTATTGATGGGATTATTAGGGATAAGGCTGCATTTGATGCTCTTGAGCCAAATGAAATAGACCAACTTAGTTTTTTGAAAGATGCTGCTACAGCTTCTGTTTATGGGTCTAAAGCTGGAAATGGGGTTGTGTTGGTGACAACGAAGTCTGGTGCAGATGCAATGGGTAAACCTAAATTTGAATATCAAGGATCTTACACATTTAATAGGCCAACGCGTAAGCTTTTTTCGGATGAAATGAGTGCTTATAAAGAATTGGTGTATCAGAATTTGGTTGCTGAAGCAAACGGGTTGCCTTTACCGAATAATGAAGAAGAGATGGAATATGCAAAAACACATGATTATAATGTCAATGATTTGATTTGGCAGAATCCGTGGAATACGAAGCATTCTATTAGTGCTACAGGAGGAACAGAAAAGGTAAAATATTATGTGTTAGGCAACTTTATCAGAGAAGAAGGCTCTTATAAAAACTTGGAAAATAATAAATACTCTTTCCGTTCAAACTTGACAGTGAATTTGTCTAAATATATATCTTTGAATGCAAATATATCTGGATATCAAAAAGATGATAGACGATTTAATTGGCCAGGAAGTGGAGATGATAGTGAAGATATATTTGATTTTTATCGGACTACATTTAATTGTTTGAGAACAGTTCCTTCTTATGCTTATTTAGATGGTACTCCTGCGAATGAAAAAACAGATTATCCAATTTATCCGGATGTAAGCAACTTTAAAGGTTGGAATGTTGCTGATGTTGTGTTAGGTGACCGTTATATTAAGACACGTAGGCGTAATGTGAATGGAATTTTATCTTTAAATATTGATTTAGGTAAAATTTTGCCGGGATTGTCAACTAAAATCACGGGAAATTACATTATAAACGACTATGCTCGTAAGAAGTATATGTCTCATCAAAAAGCATATAATTTTCAGTCTGGAGATCCTGATAACAGATTTATACCGGGACCATTAGATTTGAATAAATATAATATTTATACATTTGGTTCTAACTATGAGAACTTAACGTATGGTGCTCGTCAGTTTTGGAATGAACAATTTGACTGGACATTAAACTACAAAAATTCATTCGGAAAACATGAAGTCGGTGGAATGATTACTTTTGAACAAGCAGAAAGTCAAGGTGAAGCGATCTATGCTACAGCTAATGATCCTTTGACAGATTATGATCAGTGGTTTGTATTTTCTACAGATCCAGAAAGACGGACAGTCTCTGTTAATGAATCCGAAAATTTAGGTTCGCATCTTTCTTGGATTGGACGTGCTACTTATAATTATGATTCCAAATATATGGCAGAATTTTCATTTCGTTATGATGGAAATAATAAGTTTCCGAAAGATCGCCGATGGGGTTTTTTCCCTTCAGCTTCTCTTGGATGGCGTATTAGCAGGGAAGCTTTTATGGAAAATACTTCGGAGTGGCTTGATGATTTGAAAATACGTGCTTCTTATGGTACGACTGGTAATGATTTGAATACTTCTAATAAATCGATTGGGTATTTTCAATACATAGAAAGGTATACTACCGGAAGTAGTTATATGTTTGGAAAAGGATTGGCAAATGGTATTCAAACGGGTAGTATGCCTACTACTGATTTAACTTGGGCCACATCGGCAACAATTAATGGAGGAATAGATTTTACTCTGTTGAGTAATAGATTGAGCGGAACGATCGATGGCTTTTATCGGAAAGAAACAGATATTTTGGGGTCTCGAACTACTACTTTGCCTAGTACTTATGGTGCTTCTTTAGCCCCTGAAAATTATGCAGAACGTTCATGGAGAGGAGGGGAGTTTACTTTGACTTGGAGAGATAAAGTGCAACATGGCATAAATTATTCTTTGTATATGAATATCGGATATTCTAAAGATCGTTGGGATGTATTAGACGAATCTGTTATTTACATGACGGGAAATCTAAAGGATTTATCTTTGGTCGGTATGTCGGCAGGTCGTATTACAGGATTGAAGGTAGATCATTTATTGACAGATCAAGCAGAAGTTGATGAGTTGATTGCTAAAGGTTTTAAACAATATGGACGAGATCCTTATTTGGGTGGACTTTTGTTCCAAGATACTCGTGGTGATGGTTATTCTTTAGGACCGGATGGAAAGATTGATGGAAATGACGCTTATAATTTACTAAGTGAAAATGGAACTCCTCGTATTAATTATGGTTTTGGGGGAAGTTTTAGTTGGAAAGGAATAACAATCGACATGCATTTCCAAGGAGTGGGTAGCTATGATCGTCTAGTTGGTTGTGATGCAACTAAAGGTATTCCGCAATATGGCGGAAACACTCGTCCTTATTATCCAATTTGGACTAGTGATAAATGTTGGAGTCCTGAAAATCCAAATGGTGTTTATCCTCGGGTGATCGGTAAAAATCAGTATGAGTCGGGTTATGGAAATACAGATTTTTGGATGCGTAATGGAGCTTATGTTCGCTTAAAAAATTTGAATATAGGGTATAATTTGCCAGCTTCGATCTTACGTCCGCTGGGATTACTTCATGCTCAGGTGTTTATGAATGCAACAAATTTGTTTTCTATATCGGCCATGAATGAATTCATGGATCCGGAGCAAAAATATTATGATTCATTTCCTTTGATGAGATCATTTACATTTGGACTTAATTTTTCATTCTAAAAGTTGAAATTATGAAACTGAATAAATTAAAAGATTCATTAGTCGGTTTGGCTATCGTTCTATTTTTTAATGGATGCAATAGCTTAGATATATCGAATTTGTGGAATTATGATGCTGAATTGGTTTGGAATGATGATAATTTGGCAACTGCATATGTTACAGATCTTTATGGAGATATTTTTAAAGGTTGGGATACTGGTGCAGATGATACGGCCGAACAACAGACAGGTATTCCTTTTATGTTAAGCACGATTACGACTTCTGGTAGTGGCTATAAACGTTGGAATTATACGAATATACGTAATATAAATTTAGGAATAGAGTATCTTGCTGAAGGGACTTGTTCTGAGTCTGTAAAAAATAGCTTGACAGGACAAATGCTTTTTATGAGAGCTTATCAATATGGTGAAATGATTGTTTATCATGGGGGAATGCCTTATATTACAAAAGTACAGGATAAAGATAAGGACGATTTATTTGTGACTCGAAATTCTACAGCTGAGTGTTTTGATTTGCTTATAAAAGATCTGGATGATGCTATTAGTTTGCTTCCTGCAAAAGCGAAAGGAAATGATTATGGACGTATAGATCAGTGCTTTGCAAAGGCTTATAAGGCGAAAATGTTACTTTATAAAGCTTCTCCGCAATTTAATCCTTCAAATAGATATGATAATAAGTATTGGAATGAAGCATATGAGGCAGCAAAAGAAGCTTATGATTTTTGTATCTCTCAAGGAATTAAATTGACCGATAAATATAGTGACAATTGGCTTGTGGATGGGAACTCGGAGGTTGTATTTCCTATTATATATAGTAATCCTGATAAAACTGCAGGTTGGGAGAATACGATTCGACCGGCTTCATTGAGTCGGAGTAATGCTAATAACACGCCAACTTGGGATATGGTAAAAGCTTTTCCAATGTTAGATGGTAAAAGCTTTGATGATCCAACTGGCAAGTATTATGTAGGAAATGAGGATGTTTTTTTACAGAGATATTGGATGAATAGAGATCCTCGGTTTGAAGATTGTATTTTATATAACGCAGCTTTGTATCCCGTATCTGGTACATCGACTGGATACCGTCAATATACATCTGTTGGGATTGCTGTTCGGGAGGATTCATATGGAATTAATCCGAATGTAGGAAGTACAGCTACGCAAAATGACGTTATTAGTGGGATGTATGTCCGTAAAGGTTCTGATGTTTCTTTGAGTCAAGATTTGGTATCTACTTTTGATCATGATTATCCATTTATGAGATTAGCAGAAGTTATGTTTATTTATGCAGAAGCGGCTAATGAAGTGGGGCACCGGGATGTTGCAGTTGATATGTTGAAGCAAATCCGGAAGCGTGCAGGGATCGAAGCCGGAGAGGATGGATTGTATGGATTAAAAGTTGGTGGTCGAGAAGAAATTCGACAGGCAATTTTGGATGAACGTAATGTGGAACTTTGTTTTGAAGGGCATCGTTTTATGGATCTTAGAAGAACTCGTAATATGATGCAATTAAATGGATTACAAAAATATGGAATTGAAGCGATTGCTATTAATGAAGATGGATCTGAAATGACGATAACAGAGGCTCAGAGAAAAGCGAATTCCTATTTGTTGACTCCTGAAAATTTCAAATATGTTCTTAGAATGGTTCCTATCAGTGCTATTGCTGAAAATAAATTCTTAATTCAAGAATCCTATTATTTCTTTCCAATCCAAGAAAGTAAAATATTGGAAAATCCGAATCTCGAACAAAACAATAATTGGGGCGGAACTTTTAATCCGACAATGGAATAAATTATTACTTTTGTTTTTTCATAAATGAAGAGGGAGGCCAAAAAGACTTACAACCCTTTGGTTGTCCCTCTTTTTAATTTTCTTTATTTATAACTTAATCTATATCAGATGATGAAAACTAAATTCTCTTTATTGATTTTTGCATTGCTGTTTGTGTGTTCCGGAATGATGGCTCAGGATAAGATAACGATTGGGGTTATCCAATATGACTTGGGCGATGTAGATAAAAGCTTTAAGGATTTGCATGATCAGGGATTTGGTTCTTGTGAACTTAATTATCAGAAAAACAAGTTTACAAAAGATTTTGCTGAAAAAGTAAAGGCGGCCTCCAAGAAACATAATATAAAGGTAACAACGGTTGTCGGTGTGCCCGGAAGCCATTGTGTTTGGAATTTTCGCCAGGGACCAGCTACGATTGGTCTGGTGCCAAAAGAAGAACGGGCAGAAAAAATTAAAGTATATCATGAAATGATTGATTTCTGTGCAATGGCGGAAATTCCCGCTATGCACTCTCATTTCGGTTTTATACCGGAAGATCCCTCTTCCGAACAATATAAAGATTTTATCAAGGTCATGCAGGATTTGGCGAATTATGCCAAGCAGCGCGGTGTGATGATCTATTTTGAGACCGGACAGGAAACGCCGACGACTTTGATTCGTGCCATTAAAGATATCGCTACAGGTAATGTGTTTATCAATTGCGACCTGGCTAATTTATTGATGTACGGAAAAGCGAATTCTCTTGATGCCGTGAAGCAGTTCGGCAGCCTTATTAAGGAATTCCATGCTAAAGACGGTAGATATCCGGACCCGAACAATCCGTATGAATTGGGAGCTGAAGTACCCATTCCTACCGGAGAGGTGAATTTCCCGGCTGTCATTGCAGAACTGAAGAAGCAAGGATTTCAAGGAGCATTGACTATTGAATGCGAATTGAATGGTGCAAGACATGATTATGTGATAAAAACACGTGAATATCTGCAAGGATTATTAGATAATTAGTATATTTGTCAGATATTATTTATATTATTAAAATAATAGGTTGCTAATCTATATAAATTATAATTTACTATGAGAACAAGCAGAAGAGGTTTTCTGAAAACTCTTGGAGGGGTTGCGCTCTTTTCGATTGTGCCGCGTCACGTATTGGGAAATGGGTATATCGCTCCGAGTGATCAATTGACTAAAGGTATTATTGGTACCGGAGGGATGGGAAGAGGCCATGTCAATTATGCCGGTACACGTTTGGTTGCCGTTTGTGACGTTGATAAAAATCACCTTGAATTGGGAAAGAAACTGGTGAAGGAAAAAATAGCCGCTTATCATGATTTCCGCGATTTGATTCTGGACCCGAATGTCGATATTGTGCACATCGCCACTCCACCTCATTGGCATGGTATCATGTCTGTCGAGGCCGCTAAAGCCGGGAAAGACATCTGGTGTGAAAAGCCGATGACGCGTACGATCGGTGAAGGAAAGCGTGTGATGGAGGCCGTACAGCAATACGGACGTATGTTCCGCCTGAATACATGGTTCCGTTTTACAGACCAGTTCTATGGACTGGGCACTCCTGTCAAACCGTTGAAGAAACTGGTGCAAAGCGGATTGTTGGGATGGCCGTTGAAGGTGACGATCAGTGCGCATACCGGTTTCAACTGGAAGTTTTTCTGGGTAGGAAAAGAATATCTCGAACCGCAACCGGTTCCGGCAGAGTTGGACTACGACATGTGGCTCGGCCCGGCTCCTTACAAGCCTTATAACCCGCATCGCGTACACCAGACTTTCCGCGGATACTGGGATTATGACGGTGGAGGGCTCGGAGACATGGGGCAGCATTACATCGACCCCGTACAATATATACTAGGTAAAGACGATACCAGTCCTATTAAAGTGGAGGTTGATGCCCCGCAACAGCATCCGGATGCTGTCGGTACTTGGCGTTCCATTACCTACACGTATGACGATGGTTGTCAGATTGTCCTTTGGGGGGGGGACTTCGGTGATCCGAATACGCCGTATATTGCCGGACCGAAGGGTAATGTATATAAAAATTTTGTATGCGATATTCCCGATTGGGAGAGGAAACTTGCCGATTTCCCCGAACCCGAACCTCAGGTTACGGACTTTATAGAATGTGTGAAGACACGCCAGCCTTTCGCCCTGAACGAAAAGAATGGTTTCCGTTCGGCTACTATTGTCAATATGGGAGCAGTGGCTCTGCGTTTGAACCGGACGCTGAATTTCGATCCTGTAAAACTTGAATTTATTGACGACGAGGCTGCAAATCGTTTGCTGGACCAGCCGATGAGAGCACCCTGGAATATATAACGAATTGACAATTGATAATTAACAATTGACAATTACATAAATAGATAATAATATGAGAAAAGCATATATTTCAATAGCTGCCCTGTTGCTTTGCGGAAGCATGCTGATGGCGCAGACTCCGGCCAACCGTACGGCCAAAACGACCGCTGCCGATGTGTTGGCTCAGATGCCTGCGGCGAAACAAGCGGCGTACAATAAATTGATTGGTGATTTGAGTTCTACCGGCGAAGAAGGTGTTCTGATGTTGGTAAACATGATAAATGCTCCGGGCAAAGGCAGTAACGCAAATGTCGACTACGCTTTGAGTGGTCTTACGCATTATGTCATGGCGAAAGGGGAGGAGAATGCCCGGTTAGTGACTGCAAAGGCTTATCTGAAGGCTTTGGAAATGGTGAACGAGCGTGAAACAAAAGCGTTTATTATCCGCCAACTTCAGATGTTGGGGAAAGACGAATGTATAGATGTACTGGCTTCTTATCTGAACGATGAGTCGTTGAGCGGTCCTGCCGCTCGTGCGCTGGCTTCTAATGGCAGTCAAAAAGCAGGTCAGGCATTGGTTGCTGCTTTGAAGAGTCGTACCGGTTCTTCTAAAACACAAAAGGATGTGATCCGTGCGATTGCCGATGCCCGGGTGGATGGGGCTGAACCTGTTTTGTTGGTATTGCAGGGAGCGTCTGATCCGAATATGCAGAAAGAGGTATTGTATGCCTTGAGTTGTGTCGGAAGTTCTAATTCATTGCCAGTGTTAGCAAAAGCGGCCGAGAATGCCGGTTACACGATGGAAGTGACTGGTGCCAACGAAGCTTATATCGCTTTGTTGAAGCGATTGGTCCAGAGTGATCGTGATGCGGTGATGAAAGCTGCAAAGAAATTGCAGAAAGCAGCGGCTAAAGCCGGACAGGAGCAGACACGGGAAGCTGCCTTGCAAATACTTTTAGCAGCCGAGGAACCGGCTAAAGTATCTAAGATGGTTATTGCTGCCATGAAAGATCCGAGCAAGAACTACCGGAATGCGGCTTTGAGCTATGCTTCCGGTTTTGCAGATAAAGAGTTGTATATAGAACTTATGAAAATGGTTCCTAAAGCCAAACCGGAACTGAAAATAGACATCTTGAACTGGATCGGACGCGAGGCCAAGAAACCTGTCAAACATGACATTATCCAGAATCTGGAAATTCGTTTCGATCTTCCTGCCAAGCAGATCCTGTTGGAGCAGCTCGGTGATGTTAACTTTGACGTGAAGCAGGCTGCAACCTGGACATTGGTGAAGATAGGCGATAAGTCCTATATTCCTTCGTTGGCCGAATTGCTGAAGAGCAATGACAAGCAAGTCGTCCTGTTGGGACAGGATGCTTTGGCTGCCTTCCCTGGAGATATCGACGGGGCAGTGGCAAAGGCCGTCTCTTCTGCTGCTAATGCGGGAAAAATAGCTGGACTTGAGTTGTTGGCCATGCGCAAAGCTACTGCCAATATCAATACCGTACTTGATCAGATACAGATAGGCTCTCCAGAAGTGAAAGCCGCGGCTTATGTGGCTTTGAAGGATGTAGTGGGAGAACGTGATATAACCAATATGTGCGGTATGCTGGAAACGGCTGACGCATTGGCTGTTCCTCCCATGCAGCGGGCTGTTATTTCAGCATTGTCCTCTCTTCCGGTTGCCGACCGGGTCGAAACGGTGACACGTCGTATGTTGCAGGCCGGCAATAAAGATTATTTGTATTATCTGGTGTTGGCTTCTACCGGACAACCGGATGCGCTGGCGACAGTCGTGAAAGGTTTCCGTTCTAATACGGGTGTCAAAAGGGATGCAGCCTTCGAAGCCCTGTTGAACTGGAAGGGTATTGAAGTGGCGGACGAATTATATACGATCTGTAAGGAAAGCCCGTCGTCCAACTATTTTGATCCGGCTCTCACTACTTATGTGAAACTGGTTTCCAATCCGGCATTTACAGGTGAAAACCGTTTGTTAAGCTTGCGTAAGGCAATGGAAATTGCCAAAACGGATGCACAGAAGATCGCGATTTTACAACAGATTGAAAAAACCGGAACATTCTTGGGTATGCTGTATGCCGGTGAATTTCTGGATCAGAAACCTGTACAGCAGGCTGCCGCCAATGCAGTCATGAATATTGCTTTGGGTAATAAGGAGTATATGGGGGCGAATGTCCGTACCCTGTTGAATAAGGTGATGGAGGTGCTCGACAATCCGGATGCCGGCTATCAAAGGGAAGCAATCAAGAAACATCTGGCAGAGATGCCGCAAGGTGAAGGATTCGTTTCTTTGTTCAATGGCAAGGATTTGACCGGCTGGAAAGGTC
>ULYV01021629.1_pt1 | contig 11925 bp, 10 predicted proteins | sample 1962461 | NCBI WGS metagenome assembly ULYV01 (sample SAMEA4835871, study PRJEB28245) | human gut metagenome | biome: gut microbiome; material: fecal sample | place: Denmark | collected 2008 | reverse complement strand
AATAACTAATCACTATAAATAAAATACCATGAATAGTGTAAAATGTGTATACTTTTTTTTAAACTGTATAAAAAGCGTGATATAATTGTATTATGATATATAATTTAAAAAATATGAGGTGGAATATTTATGTTAAAAAAAGATATTTTAGATTTAATGGAAAAATTTGAAGCAGAAACATGGAAATATAGTGATAATGATAACTTAGATAATGATATGCAATATTTTTATTTTATTGAAAAAGAAATAAAAAATGCTGATGAGTCAAATCTAAAACCTATTTATGATAAATTAACATCAATAATGGGAATAATTAGATTTAAGTATGGTTTTGAAAGTATAATAATAAATAGTAATTCAGAACTTGAAGATTTAAAAAAAATAATTGATGGTATTTCATTAAATAGTGGTAATACTATTAATCAATACAATTATATTTCAACTGTATATAGCAATTATACAAGTAAAAATAAAAACATGAATTTTATAGAAAATAGATATGAAAATGCACAAGGAAAAGAAGGATTATATCTAGCGGTTGAATCTTTAAAGTCATTAATTACTAATGATGAATACAGACAACTATTAAATAGTGATCAAATTAATGAAATTTATACTGATTGTGTAAAATTAAACACTGGTGTTGTAAATATCAGAACTATTGAATCAAAATATAAAGATTTAATAAAGCAAATTTGGGAAAAATCATTATCAAATAAAATATATGATGATGGAAAATTTAGAGTTTTGTTTTCAAATATTTCTGGTGGTAATTTAAGAGAGACAGCTAATTTATTAATTAATAGACCAAATCAATCATCTTGTAGTATGATTAGTTCTGATTTTATAGCAACCTATGGCTCTGAAACAAGAAAGATTGGATTTATATATCCAAATAATTCAGAGATTATGATGGCTAGTGCCTATGATTTAGGTTCTAATGTATTTGGAACTGGATCTGTCAATCAAGAAAAAGGAACAATTCTTGCTACTCCAGAAGTCATAGAAAAAATTGGTAAGTTGAGAGCAACACAACAAGGTCAAGATTTATACTCATCAAATTGTTATAATGAAATTCTTGTTAATGCTAAGCCTTGTGGTATTGTAGTTCTCGGTTTGGGTGAAAAAGATTTAAACATTGATTATCATGATGCAAAGATGCTTTCTTTAGAAATGAATTTACCAATATATTATATAGATACTATGCAATATAAAGATAAACTATCAGAGTCTGATAAAAATTATATTGCATTCCATACAATAATGTCATATTTTGGTATCTCAACTAGTGATTTATTGCAACAAAGTGATAATTATAGTAATATTTATGAACTTATTAATACTTATAAAGAACAAATAGCAGAAATTTTCTTAACACTTAAAACTAATGGAAATCTAAATAAGGATAATATGTGCCAATTAATAGGTAACATAATAGATATTTCTAAGACAAATGGTAAGACTAAATAACCATTTTATTTAGTAAAAGTGTATAATATTGTAAGTGATATATACAAATTTGAACTTTTATATTATAATTATATAGTAAGGTGGTATTGATATGGATAAAAAAGAAAAATTATTTAATACTTTAAATAATCATTTTAACTCACATAATGAATTTCCAGAAATTTATCAAATAGCAGAAGAAGACATTGAAAAGATAATCGCATTATATGAACAAGAAGCATCAAAGGAAGGAAAAGATCCTTGGCATTATTTATATTTTGATGAATTAATAATAATGCAAAAATGTGTTTATGAAGTAATTAAGGATAATACAAAGTATAGTAAGATAACTGATAAAATTGAAATATTATATCAAAAAGAACTAAATAGAAGATTACAAAGGACTGTCTATTCTTATGGTGAGCCTACTGACAAAACATATACAGCACCATATACAGAAATGCCAGAATATTCATTAGTATTAGCTGATATGTGTTCTAGACATATGCAAGAGACTCAAAAGTTCGTAATGGATATTGAACATATGCCATTAACCAAAGTTGAATCATATCTTTCAACATATGAATCAATTAAGTCTGATTTTGCCAAGTCTAGTAAGCAAATGCCTAATGAACAAGAAAATATTGCTCTACAAACAAAAGCAATGATTACACTTGCAAATGAAGAACAAAATGCTATTGCTGAAAGAGAAAGACAACAAAAAGAAATTGAATTAATTAATTTACAACAAGAAATAAATAAAATGGAAAATGAAAAATTAGAAATAGAAAAAAGATTAAAGACTATTTCTAGTGAAACATTAGGAGTATACTTTTCAAAACAAATATCTGAAAAATACCCAGAAGAATATCAGAAATTTCAACAAAATAAAGAACAAGTAAGAAGTTATTCAAGTAAGGCTACTCAAATATCTGATTTAAAAGAAAGATTTAATAAAGCTGCAGAAGATTTAAAATTCTATCAAGGTATGTTACCAGTATATGAAAGTTATTATCAAAGATTTGAAGAAATAAAAAAACAAAGACAACAACAAGGAACTAATGAAAATGACCAAGAAAAAATTTATAATTTAATACATAGTGCAGAAAATGAAAGATTAAAAAAAAGTCATAGTTTATATACCGCATGGGATTTAGGTAATAAAACTATTCCACCAGAATATCAAGGCATGACTTATGAACAAGTTGAGACTTTATTAAATAAAAAACAAGTAGAAGAAAAAGTAAGACAAAATACACAAGCCACCAGAGATGAATTAATTGGTAAGGCAATAAGAAAAGATTTAATGCTACCAGAAAATTATCATTTAAGTGAAGTACAAATTAAAAATTTAAGTAAGCAATTTATGGGTTATAGTAATGAAGAACTTCAAGAGTTTATTACTGGTGGTAAAAAGCAAAAAACTGCCCTAGAAGTTCAACAACCTTTTGCATCAGAAATTTCCTCACAACCAATTCAACAACAAACTATTCAAGAAATACAAATACCACAAGTAAAAAATAAACCTACTTCCGATTACAACGAATTTGAAAAGAATTTAATTAGTTTTATTGAAACAAGAAATTCTGATTTAGGAAAAGTATCAGAAATATTAAATGTTACTGGTTATCCAGATTCAACTTATGAAGTAAGATTCGAAGACGACACTACTCATCAAATTACAGTTACTCATGATGAAAAAAACTTTATTAAGAGTCGTCCACCAATACAACAATCAGTTCAAGAACAAACAAGTATTGAAAATACAAAACCAAAACCATCTATTCCAAAAGTTAGTGATAGTGAAGTTTCACAAACTAGCGTTCCTAACCAACAAACAGAAGAAAAAAATAGATTAATAAATAATATAATTGGTGCAATGCTAAATGCTGGTGAATTCCATAATTCTGGTTTGGATATCAGTCAAAAAATGAAAGATATTGAATATGCTAAAAAGAAATTAGAATCAAAATCTATGGAAGAATTAGAATGGGCTATATCTGTTTATGCCCAACAACAAGAAGAAGTTAAGTCTACTGGTGGAATGCACAGATAAAAGGTAATGATTTAAAACTCAAACCAACTATCAACAAAATTTATTAGATGACATATCTTTCAAAGTCATCTTTTTCTTTATTTAAATCTAAATCTTCAATATCTTCATCATTTAAAACATTATCTTCATACATATCATTAACTATATCAATATATTTATCATTTTTATCGTATCAACTATGAAGTCTTCTATGTAAGAAAGTTATTAGTATTTCAAATTTTTCTTTGCCATTCTTCCCTTGATTTTTTTGTGTTAAATATATTCATAATAACTATCTCCTTTACTAAAGTAAGTTGTATTTAAATTTGTAATAAGACTTCTCTAATATTTAAATTTACATTTACCTTTTTTCTTTTGATAAGAACTTGTTAAATCCATCATCTTTTTTAAATATGTATCACCATCAATTTTCTCTTTACTATACGATTTCATTAATTTGTCAACTTTACTCTTTAATTTTTTTCTTTCGTTTTGTTTTTTTGAATTTCCAAATAATCCCATAACAATTCTCCTTTTTTACTAAATCTAAGTTTTTTCTCTTTTTAATAATTATAATGATTATTATTTATGTTAAAATCATTTTTCTAAGAAACAAAATATTATTTTTATTTCCAAAACTTTTTGTGCTTTCTTTGATATTGTTCTTTAGATTCCCATATACTACCTTTAACTCCATCAGGTCTTAAGAAATCATAAACAACCCTTTTTTTGTTGCCCTAACCTTTTATTTTGTACCGTCCTTAAAAATTCTTTCAAAACTACCATCTGAATATTTTTTAGTAATTTTTCCTTTATCATTTTTACTAAACAGGCCCATAAATTCACCTCCTCAGCAAATTACTATTTATCTGTCGTTTCTATATATAATTATACCATAATTTCAACATATTTTGAAACTAAATTTAAACATCCAAGATTCATCCAACATATCTAGTATATATCCAACAGTTGGAAGTAAAATAAAGCCTCATAAACCCTTTAATTAATTGATTTAAATAAAAAGTATGGTAGAATTATTCCATATTTTTAACTTAATTTTGCAAATGCAAAATAAGAAATGATAGCACTATAATTCCTTTAATTACAAAGGGTAAATTAAGAGCGTGCTATCATTCTCTTTATCCTGCTTATTATTTACTTACTTATTTTTCATTAATTATCTCTTTAATAGTAGGGCTAAATACCAATCCAAATGTAATATCTTTACCTTTAAATAAATTAACATCTATTATTGGTATTACTTTCATTATTCATAATTTTTACTCCTTTTCTTTTAATGAAAGGCGCCAAAAAAGGTGTCACATAACAAGACACCTTATACTTTATATTGATTATTTACACGACAAAATAAACCAATATTATGGGAGTATATAAACTTTCAATTAATTAATGCCTTGCTATGTATTCTGATAAATCAGCAATAGGAATTTTCTTCTTTAAATTTCCAATATAAAAATGTTTTTGTTCATTGAAGAATAAAAATAGTGTATCTCCAATAATTACTTTGTGTGGCTCAACATACGCTAAATTTGTATGTTCAACAATTCTTAGGTAACCTTCAATAATCTGATAGGGTCTGTTATTAAATTTGCAAGACCAATTAATTTTGGTTTTGAGTTCATCACTCATATTGATTTTCTTTTTAATTATTTTAATCATATCACATCACACCTTTCTTAAACGACAAAAAAATCAATCATTTCTGATTGATTTAATCATTAACATCGCTTTGGTGCGACGATTTTTGCTTCTGGAGCAGGTGATGAGAATCGAACTCACGCAGTCAGCTTGGAAGGCTGAGGTTCTACCATTAAACTACACCTGCATCAGTAGGCAATAATAATGATACTATAAAATTGCCTATCTGTCAATTATTTTATGCAAATTTCTTAAAAAAATTACATTTTTTACACAAAAACAGCAAAAATAATTAATTTTTAATCGAATTAGGATTAATTAAACTAAGACTTACCCTATTCTTTTTTAATGAAATATCATCAACATAGCAAGTAACAATATCTCCAACTGATACAACTTCACTAGGATGTTTAATGTACTTATCTGTTATTTTAGATATATGTACTAGTCCATCATCATGTAAGCCAATATCAATAAATGCTCCAAAATCCACAACATTTCTAACAGTACCAGATAATTCCATACCTACTTTTAAATCTTCTATTTTAAGAATGTCACTTTTTAATAGAGGTTTGTCAAAGTCATCTCTAAAATCTCTATTAGGTTTAGAAAAACATTTAATAATATCTTCTAAGGTATAAATATCTGTGCCTAGTTTTTCACTAACTTCTTTAATATTAATTGCACCAAGTACATCATTAAGTTTCTTACTACCAAGATCATTAATACCAAAGCCATACATATCAAGAAGTTTACTAGCAGTACCATAACTTTCTGGATGAATAGAAGTAACATCCATTGGATTAGTACCATCAATAATTCTCATAAAACCTATAGATTGTTCATATGCCTTAGGAGTTAGTACCTTCTTTTTCATAAGTTCATCTCTAGATAAAACTTTTCCATTTTCTTCTCTGTATTCAATAATCTTATCAATATTACTTTTAGTAAGACCAGAAATATATTTAAGTATAGACCTACTAGCAGTATTAACATTAACACCAACATTATTAACACATTTAGATACAACAAAGTCAAGAGATTCATCTAACTTCTTTTCATTAACATCATGTTGATATTGACCAACACCAATACTCTTGCTATCAATTTTAACAAGTTCAGATAAAGGATCTTGTAATCTTCTAGCAATACTAATAGCACTTCTTTTTTCAACTGTTAAATCAGGAAATTCTTTAATAGCTAAGTCACTAGCAGAATAAACACTAGCACCAGCCTCACTAACAATAATATATTTAATTTCTTTATCTCTGTATTCACTAATAGTCTCAGCTACTAATTTCTCACTTTCTCTAGAAGCCGTACCATTTCCAATAGCTACAACATCAATATTATACTTTTTAAATAAATCTTTTAAAGTTTTCTTTGATTCTTCCCATTTATTATGCGGTTCATGTGGATAAATTACCGAAATATTAAGAACACTAGAAGTAGGACTAACAATAGCAAGCTTACATCCTGTTCTAAATGCCGGATCAAAACCAAGTACAGTAACATCTTTCATTGGTGGAGTAAGAATTAAATTCTCTAAATTTTCTCCAAACACCTCAATAGCGGCCTCTTCACTAACTTCTTTAAGTTCACTTCTAACTTCTCTCTCAATGCTAGGAATAATTAATCTCTTATAACTATCTCTAATCGCAGTCTTAACAATATCACTAGCCATAACTTTATCATTTTTAATAATTTTATTTTCTAAATATGAAATAATATAATCATCATCAACTACTACATTAACACTAAGTACCCCCTCTTTTTCACCTCTATTAATAGCAAGTACTCTATGCGGTTTAATAAATTTAACTCTCTCTTCATAATCATAATACATTTCATAAATACCATTTTCATCAGTACTATTCTTTTTAAGTTTAGTTTTAATAATACCATGATTCATCATATTATTTCTAATCCATTTACGATAACTAGCATTATCACTAATCCATTCCGCTATAATATAACTAGCTCCAGTGATTGCTTCATCAACACTTTTAACATTATCATTAAGATAAGACTCTGCTATTTTTTTAACATCAATATCTTTAAAAGACATAATAATTTTAGCTAGAGGTTCTAATCCATTCTTAATAGCCTCTGTAGCCTTAGTCTTTTTCTTTTCTTTATATGGTCTATAAATATCTTCTACTTCTACTAATTTTTCACACTTTAAAATATTATCTCTAATTTCATCAGTTAGTAAACCTTTCTCATCAATTAATCTAATAACATCTTCTTTTCTTTTTAATAAATTTTCTTGATATTCATATACCTCATTAATACTTCTAATCTGCTCTTCATCTAAAGCACCAGTAACTTCTTTTCTATATCTAGCAATAAAAGGTATTGTAGCTCCTTCTCCTAATAACTTCAAAGTAGCAATTACACTATCTTTTTTTATACCCAAATCATTAACTATTCCATTTATAATAACATCATTCATTATTTATATCTCCTATCTATCTTAATTTTTTCCCTGTTTTTTCACTATAACTATCATCTATATATTTATCTCTTTCATTATCAAATCCAGTATCAACTTTATTCTCATTTTTAAGTCTTGTCATTTTAATAATAACAATAGGAATATTAAGTCTCTTACTTTCCATTATATCTTTGTCTCTTATTTCATCATAAACAACTATAAAATCAGGTTTCTTAATATTATATTCCTTATTTTCATTTTGTAAATTAACTAATTCTATTTCACTATACCAATTACTACCATTAACCAACTCTTTTGAAGTCATAATTCTATTAACATATCTACTAACAGCGGTATTACTACTATAAACATCTCCACTAAAGGCATCCTGCTCTAACATATGAATAACAGTATCATTATCAAAAGAATTATATCCATAAATAATACCACCCTCACCATGTCCATAAGTATCGCTATTTTCATCAGATATTATTGAGTAGCAGTTTCTTCTATTATTACTTTTATCTTTATATATTCCTTGCATTCTAACAAGCATAGTATATTTACTATCTCTTAAATCATATACTTTAACATCATCTATATCATTTGATACTAATTTATCATCACATTTAGATAAATCAATTAAATCTTTTTTAATCATATCATAAGATATATCTTTAAGTTTTCTTAAATCATCATAAAAAGAAACACTAATATTTTTATCATACAATTTATTAAATAAATTTATCTTATCTTCACAAGAAATTTTATCAAAATTTAGAATCATTTGATAAAAATCTATTTTATCATTATCAAGAACTTTATCTTCAGCATCTAACTTACTATTATATCTAAGCATTTCTTTAATATTAAGCCAAACATTATAAATATTATCACAAAACAAAGCATCTACAACCACTTCACTAATCTTTCTATTTACTTCCCCCTTCAATTCTTTTTTAAGCCTATCTAAATCCACAAAACAAGCATTACCATTTTCATCATAATCATTATGTTTTAGAAAAATTCTCCTAATATCATTACTATAAATAAAAGAATTAGCCCGATATTCATACATTAAACTTGGGTTTTTAATAATCTCATCATATACTTTAAAAAGGCCACTATCACTATCATATTCATTAAGTAATTCTTTATAATATTTATCAAGTTTCTTTTTTATTATCAAGTAGTCATTATTTACCTCTAATGCATTAATATTTCTTCTAAAATCAATAAAACTATCACTTTTTAATTTATCAAAAAACTTATCATTAAGTAAAATTTCTCTATTAAACTTAACATTATAATTAACAAGATTGACAATATTAAAAAATTTATCAAATAAGTAAACTGCCCTATTATCATTTTCAAAGAAAGAGGAAATATTTGTTATACTTAAATAAGGTAATATTTTAACTATTGTTTCATCTTTAAAATTTTCATCTAGTAACTTTACCTGCTTATCACTACCAATACAAGAAAGAAATTGAAGACCCTTACCAGCAGCAATTAGATTCATATCTTCCATTTTATAAATTATTTTAGCAATATCTTCGTAATCAGCACTAGCAAATATTGAATATACATCATCAGATATAGACACAAACTCTTTAAATAAATTATCATCATTAAGAATATATTGAAGTGCTTTATCCATGTTTTTTTCTGTTAAACAAACAAATAATTTATATTCGCCATCATGTTTTTTATAAAAATTATGTATAGTATCATAGTCTAAAATAATAAAAAAGTCATCAATTTCAATCATATTAAATAACCATCTAAAATTTTTATATGTATCTCCTTCGTTGCAGGTCTTAAGTAATTCTCTTCTTAATTTATCTCTAACAAAAGGAATATTAAATACCCTCTTTCTTTCATCTTCTTCTAAGTAGCAGACCCTACTAACTAATTTCATTACATCAGTATTATTAACTAACTCTCTATCATTAAAATCCATCAAAATCACCTTCTATTGTCCTTGTCACTAACATATCCGATAACCTTATCACCATATTTATCTCTTATTTCATCTATAACACTCTGAAGTTTATCATTATCTAACATATTCTCATTATTATTAAAATTATCAAAGATAGATAATTGTTTCTTTCTCACTGTAGAAAAGCCACTAATAAATACGCAAACACTTCTAATACCATCATCATGATTCCATAAATTATCAAATATTCTGCAAGCATTATCATATATTTCTTCATCAGATGCGATACTAAAATCTAATTTTACTTGTTTACTAACTTTATCAAAATAATTATATTTAAGCCAAATGCCAATAGTATCAGCATACATTTTATTGTATCTTAATTTTTTACCAATATCACAAGACAAATTATGAATAACATCATGTATCATACTAATATCATGATAGTTATAAGGAAGTACTGTCGAAGAAGAAATACTTTTCGCAGCTTCCCTTTCATAATAAACAGGACTATTATCAATACCATTAGCATAGTCATGCATCATCTTACCCATAGACTTAAATTTTCTAGTCAACATATCAACATCATAATTAGCCAGTTCCTCAATTGTGTTAATTTCCATCTCATGAAGTTTCTTACTACTAGCTTTACCAATCATAAATAAATCGTCAACTTTAAGAGGAAACATCTTTTCTTCTACTTCATCGCTAAACAAAGTATGTACCTTATTAGGTTTCTCAAAATCAGAAGCCATCTTAGCAAGCAATTTATTATTACCAACACCAACGTTAACAGTAAAACCAAACATTCTATAAATATCATCTTTAATTTTATAAGCAATTTTAACAGGAGCCCCAAAAAGTTCCATACTGCCAGTATAATCTAGAAAGCATTCATCAATACTATATCTTTCAATAATATCAGTATATTGACATAAATAATTATACATCTTATCCGAAAAATACTTATATAACTTATAATTAGGTTTATATATTTCTAAATAAGGGCATTTTCTTCTAGCAGAATAGATAGCCTCCGCGGTAACTACCCCCTTCTTTTTACAAGGATTACTTTTAGCAAGAACAATACCTCTTCTCTGTGACTCATCTCCCGCTATAATAGCATATCTATTTCTAATATCATATTTATATCCTTTTTTAAGCATATATACAGCAGTCCAACTAAGAAAAGCATTATTTACATCAATATGTAAAATAATTCTATCCATATTACACCTCTATATAATAATCAGTCTTATATACTTTACCATCTATACGATAGTAGATAGTATATTTACCTTTTAATCCATTTAAATTAACATACTTAGTATCTTTAACTTCATATATTCTCTTATCAAATAACTTATCAAGTATTAAGTAAACCTCTTTACCAGTATTATTATATATACTAATTCTATTAACATCCATCTTAATATTAATATCTTTACCATCATATTTATCATACTTAATAATAGAAATATCTTTATCATATTTATTCGTAGTAGTTAGTTTACCATATCTAACTCCTTTTACAATTTTATATTCACTAATACCATCATAAAAAGAATAAATATTACTCTTCTCAGAAGATTCTACTTCACTAAACTTCTTATCCTTAACACTATAAAATTTATCTTCCTTACCAACAATAACATTACCATTTATAACATTAATATAACTATAATTATCATTCTTACCTAAATTACTAATAGTACCAGTCTGACTATCTATCATAACAATATTCTTAGATAAAGCATAAATATTACCATCAGCATAAATACTATTACCATAATAATCATCACTAAGTAAATATTCACCATATACTTTACCTAAAAGATTCATTCTATATATACCAGTACTATGATTATCTTCAGTATAACTATCATTACCAATAATAATATTATCTTTATATACGGTAATATTACCATAGTATTTTTTATTTAAATACCATCTAACATTACCATTACTATCACTAGCATAAGGATAATTACCATTGTAAAAAGAATAATTACCATCATATAAAACATCACCAAAGTCATCAGGTAACTTATCAGTCTTAATATTAATAACTTTCTCTTTATTTTCACTTCGTAATACAATAGTATTATCATAATCAGCATATAATCCATATATAGGTATAATATGATGTTTATTCTTACCAAAAGTATAGTTAATATCTCCATTAACAGATATACTAACTTCACTATAATCACTAGTTTCAAACATAGCAATACCAGTAAGTGGGCTATTACCATAAGGATTAATAATAACATTAGGATTATCTAAACTATAACCATATCCATTAAAATATACTTCTTTATTACTTTGAACACTAAGTATATCCTTCTCTTTCTTTATACTAGTATTACCAGTAACTATATTACTTCCTACTATTGTAAT
>ULYV01000342.1_pt1 | contig 12157 bp, 8 predicted proteins | sample 1962461 | NCBI WGS metagenome assembly ULYV01 (sample SAMEA4835871, study PRJEB28245) | human gut metagenome | biome: gut microbiome; material: fecal sample | place: Denmark | collected 2008 | reverse complement strand
CCTGCCAGAACAGACCCGCCGTATCTTCATCATGAGTCGCTACGAAAACAAACCTTACAAAGAGATCGCAGAAACACTCGGTATGACAACCAAAGGCGTGGAATACCATATCGCCCAGGCTCTGAAAAAGTTACATGTCAATCTGAAAGACTACATACCTCTGTTGGTATTCTTATCCTATATGAACTGATCCGGCCTTTCCGCCCATACACGGCTGTCTGGCTTTACTGAGTACCGAAAACAAAAGAGCGCAGAATCATGCGGACTTATCTTACCAATGATGTCCGCATAACTCAGCGCCCTTCCGTATTTATCTGCGTCTGGTAATATCAATCCCGGTACGTTTCCGTCAAGCGATCACCTCAACAATGTTACCATCCGGATCCAAAACAGCTCCTTCATAATAACCGTCACCAGTAATACGCGGCTCGCCTACGATCTTGTAACCGTCCGAACGGAATTGTTCGATCATGGCATCCACCTTCTCTTTCGATCCGGTAGAAAAGGCAAAATGGGCAAGTCCGATGAAGACATCTGCCGTTTCTATTGGTAATATCGGTCCGCTGCATGATTTCAAGTGAAGCCCCTCCCTCGAAAGTGACGAAATAAGAGGCAAAGCCTTTCTTCGGATTCACATACTTCTCGTTGCTTTTCCCGTTGAAAAACTTGATATAGAAATCACGCGAACGTTCCAGTTCGTTCGTCCAGATAGCGATATGAGTCAATTGCATATGTTATTCTTATTTACAAATCCGGCAACCGGCACATCTCGCCAGTTCTCCACGAAAACGTTTTTCTACTAATTTATGCAAACGGTCTTTCAAAGCATCCAGACGTACGTAATCGATCACGTCCGCGGTGAAAGCTACGCTTAACAACATGCGTGCCTCGTCACGAGGAATGCCGCGGCTCTGCATATAGAACAAAGCAGTTTCGTCCAACTGTCCGGTGGTCATGCCATGCGAACATTTCACATCGTCGGCATAGATTTCCAACTGAGGTTTGCTGTACATGCGAGCTTCACGGGTCGCACAAAGATTGCGGTTCGTCTGATAGGCCGCAGTCTTCTGTGCATCTTCCTTCACTAAAATACGGCCGCTGAACGCACCGACCGCATGATCGTCCAAAACATTCTTGAACAGTTCGTTGCTAGTACAATAAGGTACGGCATGCGTAATATGGCTATAGGTATCCAGCTGCTGTTCTTTGTCTAGGATCGACATACCGCACAAAGTCGCTTCAGCCTGTTCGCCGTTCAGCTCGATATAATAGTTGTTACGGGTAAGGCCGTTATTCAGCGTGATACCATTCACCAAAACATTACTTCCCGCTTCCTGCTTCACATGCACGGAGGCAAAACGAGTAGTCGACATGCTGCTCTCTTCGAGGTCGTAATAATCGAAGAAGGCACCTTCACCCGCAAAGATCTCGACAACCTGCGTGGCTAAGAACTTAACATCGTCGATGCTATGATCGCACACCAACAGCTTGGCTTCCGAACGAGGCTCCATAATCACCAGGATACGGCGGTTCGCCATCGTGTCTACATCGCTGCGGAAGATATTCACCAACTGGATCGGACGCTCCACTACGACACCTTCCGGCACATAGACCACAAAACCGTCCTGAGCCAACATAGTGTTCAAGGCAACGATACCATCCTTACCGGTTGGTGCCGCCTTGCCATAATAGCGGGAAGCCACTTCGGGATACTTTTCCATGAAAGTACGCATTCCCCCGGCATAAACACCTTCGGGAAGATGGGCTTTCGGTAACATCTTGTCATAGAAAGTATCATTCACCACAAAATAAAGCGAGGTACTCAGGTTGGGGACATCACAACGAAACACGTCGTACGGATTGACCGGGATATCAAGACGATTGATATTCACCCCGTAATCCGGAGCAAAAGCCTGCGCCACATCTGTATATTTATAATCTTCACTCTTCACCGTCGGAAAGCCCAACCGTTCCAAATCAGCCAAAGCCTCTGCACGCGGCAAATTCATCAACCCCGCCGCATGCCGGCAAATCAGATCCTCATAATGGGTGAAAAGATCGATATATTGTTGTTCTGCTTTCATTACTATCTAATTTTTTGGCATGGATTACACGGATTTCGCGTGTAATCCGTGCCTAATTATTCTTATTCTTCTCCCATCTCTTTCTTGATCCAGTCGTAGCCTTTTTCTTCGAGTTCGAGAGCCAGTTCGGGACCGGCGGTTTTGACAATACGTCCTTTGTAGAGGACATGGACCACGTCGGGCTTGATATAATCCAGCAGACGTTGGTAGTGCGTGATCACGATAGCCGCATTCTCTGGCGTACGAAGTTGGTTGACACCATTTGCCACGATGCGGAGGGCATCGATATCCAGACCGCTATCCGTCTCATCGAGAATCGCCAGCTTCGGTTCGAGCATTGCCATCTGGAAGATTTCGTTCCGCTTCTTCTCACCACCCGAAAAACCTTCGTTCACGCTGCGGCTCGCCAGCTTATTGTCCAATTCCACAATCGCACGCTTCTCGCGCATCAGCTTCAGGAAGTCGGTAGCCGAAACAGGTTCCAGCCCTTTATATTTACGATGTTCGTTCAAGGCGGCACGCATGAAGTTCACCATGCTGACTCCCGGAATCTCCACCGGATACTGGAAACTCAGGAAAATACCTTCACGGCTACGGTCTTCCGGTTCGAGATCCAACAGGCTCTTACCGTTGAAGATCACCTCCCCTTCCGTTACTTCGAATGCCGGATTACCGACCAACACACTGCTCAAGGTACTTTTCCCGGAACCGTTCGGCCCCATGATGGCGTGTACCTCACCCGCCTTGACAGAAAGGTTGATTCCTTTCAATATCTCTTTGCCATTGATATTGGCATGTAAGTTCTTTATCTCTAACATGACTTTATAATTTATGATTTATGCGATTTATGATTTATGATTTATGATTTATCATCGACGCATAAATCATAAATCATAAATCATAAAATCATCCTACGCTTCCTTCTAAAGAAATAGTCAGCAGCTTCTGTGCCTCCACGGCAAACTCCATAGGGAGCTTGTTCATTACCTCGCGGGCATACCCGTTGACGATCAGACCGACAGCTTCCTCGACCGAGATACCGCGCTGCCGGCAATAGAACAACTGTTCTTCGCTGATCTTGCTCGTCGTCGCTTCGTGTTCCACTACCGCCGTCTCGTTCTGGATATCGGCATAGGGGAAGGTATGGGCACCGCAAGTCGAACTAAGCAACAGGCTGTCGCACTGGCTATGATTACGGGCGCCTTCGGCACGGGGAGAAACTTTCACCAAGCCGCGATAGCTGTTCTGGCTATGCCCGGCGGAGATACCTTTCGAGACGATCGTACTGCGAGTATTCCGTCCAAGGTGGATCATCTTCGTACCGGTGTCGGCCTGCTGGTAATTGTTGGTGACGGCCACCGAGTAGAACTCGCCTACCGAATTATCACCGGCCAGGATACAGCTCGGGTATTTCCAGGTAATAGCGGAACCTGTCTCCACCTGTGTCCAAGAGATCTTGCTCCCTTCGCCCTTGCACAGTCCGCGTTTAGTCACGAAGTTGTAGATACCTCCCTTTCCATCCTTGTCACCCGGATACCAGTTCTGAACGGTGGAATATTTCACTTCGGCCCGTTCATGCGCTACGATTTCGACGATAGCCGCATGAAGCTGGTTCTCATCGCGCATCGGGGCGGTACAACCTTCAAGGTAACTGACATAGGCTTCATCATCCGCCACAATCAATGTACGTTCGAACTGTCCGGTATTGGCCGCATTGATACGGAAATAGGTAGAAAGCTCCATCGGACAACGCACGCCTTTCGGGATATAGACAAACGAACCGTCCGAGAACACCGCCGAATTCAATGCGGCAAAGAAATTATCACGATAACTGACCACGCTTCCCAGATATTTCTGGACCAAATCGGGATGATGCTGGACGGCTTCGCTGAAAGAACAGAAGATAATGCCCTTCTCAGCAAGCGTCTCCTTGAATGTTGTCTTTACGGAGACGCTGTCCATCACTGCATCGACCGCCATCCCGCTAAGCTGCGCACGTTCGTGCAGAGGAATACCCAGTTTGTCGAAAGTCTTCATCAGTTCCGGATCGACCTCATCCAGGCTCTTCGGGCCTTCCTTCTTCTTCGGAGCGGCATAGTAGATGATATCTTGATAGTCGATCGGCGGGATATTCAGGTGAGGCCATGTCGGCATCTCCAGTGTCTGCCAATGGCGGAAGGCTTTCAAGCGGAACTCAAGCAGCCATTCCGGTTCATTCTTCTTGGCGGAAATAATACGGACAGTCTCTTCATCCAATCCGCGATGAATCACCTCCGTATCTATATCGGTAACGAATCCGTACTTATAATCACCGGTCGTCACCTCATTTAGTATGTCGTTTGAATCTTCCATTATACATTAAATATATTGTTCAAATTATGAAACCTATTCCTCCTTAAAAAACAAATTTTGGAAGTAAATGGTTGGGATTATTTCTTTGACTGAATTATAAAAACGGGATTCGACCTTTGCCTGACGCGGGATCAGGACCGATCCCTTGTCTATCATCTCCATACTGTTCAGCAGAAGGCTGACAAACGCCATCATAAAGCAAAGCCCCAAGACACCACCCACCAAATGGTTCAGGACGCTCAACGGCGTCGCTCCCACGACACGAGTCAGAATCTCACCCGCCAGCAATATGACACCCACGATCAACAGGAAACCCGCCACGTAGCTGAGCACCGTCACTCCTTGTTCGGGAAACCAGCCCAATGCCAATATATATCCACGCAGCCAAAGTGCCGCCTTCGTACAAAAAAAGATCCCGACCAAAAGGGCTATAAGCGAAACAACCTGTTTGATGACTCCATCAAACAGGCCTTTCACAAATCCTATTCCTGCCAGACATAGCAATGTAATGTCCAACCAGTTCATGTTTACAATGTCTTCTTGATTTCCGTTTCTTCGTATGCCTCGATGATATCACCAACCTGAATATCATTGTAGTTGACAATGTTCAAACCACAATCCAAACCGGCAACCACTTCCTTCACATCATCCTTGAAACGTTTCAAAGATTCCAACTCTCCGGAATGAACCACGATACCGTCACGGATCACGCGCACCTTGTTCGAACGCTTGATCTTACCTTCACGTACCATACACCCGGCAATCGTACCCACTTTCGTGATCTTGAAGACCTGAAGCACTTCCACGTTCGCAGTGATCTCTTCCTTGATTTCCGGTGAAAGCATACCTTCCATAGCGCTCTTCACTTCTTCGATCGCATCATAGATAATCGAGTACAGACGGATTTCAACTCCCTCTTTCTCTGCCAGGCGGCGTGCAGGCAATGCCGGGCGCACCTGGAATCCGATGATAATCGCATCAGAAGCGGCAGCCAGTACGACATCCGATTCGGAGATCTGACCGACAGCCTTGTGGATCACGTTCACCTGGATTTCCTCTGTAGACAGACGGATCAGGGAGTCTGACAACGCTTCTACGGAACCGTCCACGTCACCCTTCACAATCACGTTCAGTTCTTGGAAGTTTCCGACTGCGATACGGCGACCAATATCATCCAGCGTAAGCATCTTCTGCGTACGTAGGCCCAACTCACGCTGCAACTGTTCGCGACGGTTGGCAATTTCGCGGGCTTCCTGGTCTGTTTCCAGTACGTTGAACGTATCGCCAGCCTGCGGAGCACCGTTCAGACCGAGGATCAGAGCCGGTTCGGAAGGACCAGCCTTTTCGATACGCTGGTTACGTTCGTTGAACATCGCTTTTACGCGACCGAAATGGGTTCCGGCCAGTACGATGTCACCGACCTTCAGCGTTCCGTTTTCAACCAACACGGTAGAAACATATCCACGTCCTTTGTCAAGTGAAGATTCGATGATGGAACCAACAGCACGTCTCTTCGGATTAGCCTTCAAGTCGAGCAAATCGGCTTCCAACAATACTTTTTCCAACAAGTCCTCCACACCGATACCTTTCTTGGCTGAAATTTCCTGGCTCTGGTACTTACCTCCCCAGTCTTCAACCAAATAATTCATGTTAGCCAGTTCCTCCTTGATCTTGTCAGGATTGGCATGAGGCTTGTCTATCTTATTGATAGCAAATACGATAGGTACACCAGCAGCCGAAGCATGGTTGATCGCTTCGACAGTCTGTGGCATGACATTATCGTCGGCAGCCACAATGATAATCGCGATATCCGTCACCTTGGCACCACGGGCACGCATGGCGGTAAAAGCCTCATGGCCCGGCGTATCCAGGAACGTGATACGACGCCCGCTCTGCAACTTCACGTTGTAAGCACCGATGTGCTGCGTGATACCTCCTGCCTCACCGGCAATTACGTTTGCATTACGGATATTATCCAACAAAGAGGTCTTACCGTGGTCAACGTGTCCCATCACAGTCACGATAGGAGGACGCGCCACCCAGTCTTCTTCGTTGTCGTCTTCTTCGTCGGCCTTGATGGCTTCCACCACTTCGGCACTTACATATTCGGTCTGGAAACCGAATTCTTCAGCTACGATATTAATTGTTTCCGCATCCAGACGCTGGTTAATGGAAACCATGATACCGATACTCATACAAGTACCGATAACCTGCGTCACAGGAACGTCCATCATGTTGGCAAGGTCATTGGCAGTCACAAACTCCGTCAGCTTCAACACCTTGCTTTCCATTTCTTCCTGTTCCATCAGTTCGTGTTCACGCTTCTGGATGGCATCGCGTTTGTCGCGACGGTACTTGGCACCTTTATTATTCTTATTTCCCTTGTTGGTCAGACGGGCCAAGGTTTCCTTTACCTGCTTCTGTACATCTTCCTCGCTGATTTCCGCCTTCACCGGCTTGCGTAGGCGCGGCTTGCGATCATCGTTCGGACGTGACGGGCGTGCATTAGTTCCCGGCGTATTGTTCACATCTACGCGGTCTTTCTTGATACGGTTACGTTTTTTCTTTGCATCCGTACCGCCTTCTCCCGGTTTGACAGGAGCACCTGGTCTTGCCGTTCCGTCTTTCGGTCCTTTATTGAAAAGCCCGTTACCCGACTGTTGCCCCGCTTTGTTACCGGCGAACTTCTCGCGCTTGTCTTCCCGCTCTTTCTTGCGTTCCTCCTTCGTCTTTTTCTTCGGACGGGTAGACTGATTCAACGCGTTCAGATCTATCTTCCCTGTCACCTTGATTTTCGACTCGAACTTCGGAGTATTCAACCGGAATAATCCCTCGTCAGAATCGTTGCCGGCAGATGCCGCCGGTTCTGCAGTCGTCGCAGTCGTTGACTCTACATTTGCAGTTTTCGGCTCCTGTACAGGCTCCGGTTTCATCACTTCTGCTGGTTCCTTTTCCACTACTATAACTTTTTCTTCTTTTATCTCCTCAGGCTGCTGTTTCATTTCCGGGATTTTCACTTCAGGTATTTCCACCTCAGGTGCCTTTACTTCGGGGGTTTTCACCTCCTCAACCGGAGCATCAGCAGTTTTTGCAGCAGTGGCCGCCTCCACAGGCTTCTCCACTTTCTTTTCCACAGGAACGGAAACAGGCTGATGCTGCACCTCCTGCACTTTTTTATGCGGTCTGTCCAGATCGATCCGACCCTTCGTCACAATTTTGGGTCTGAATTCTTCCGGTATTACAGTCTTTATTTCCGAACTCTTTTCTTCTTTCACAGAAGAAGCTTCCCTGTGAGGGCGTTCGGGCACGACCCGTTCACGCTCACGTCCGCCGTTCGGTAAATCTTTTCCAAACTCTTTTACGAGCAAAGCATACTGTTCATCACCGATTCGCGTGTTGGGATTGTTATCCTCAACCTCGAACCCTTTCTTGCGTAGAAACTCAACAACCGTGTTGATTCCTACATTTAATTTTCTCTGTACTTGTATTAATTTTATGGGCATATCAAACTTTGTCGTAATACTTATTCTTGAGGTTCTCCCTCTTCTTCTTCAAATTCGGCAGATAAGATAGCAAGTACCTCGTCAACAGTCTGTTCTTCGAGGTCGGCACGTTCTACAATCTCTTCGCGGTTCATAGCCAATACGCTCTTCGCCGTGTAGCACCCGATATTCTTCAGTGCTTCGATTACCCAGCTGTCAATTTCGTCCGAGAATTCATCCAAATAGATATCCTCTTCATCTGCACCTTCCACATCGCGGAAGACATCGATGGCGTATTCGGTCAGCATACAGGCAAGCTTGATATTCAAACCACCTTTACCGATAGCCAATGAAACTTCTTCAGGACGAAGATAAACCTCTGCCTTATGTTCTTCTTCGTTCACTCGTATAGAGGAAATTTTTGCCGGGCTTAATGCACGCTGGATAAACAGCGATATATTGGATGTATAATTAATAACATCGATGTTCTCGTTTCTCAGCTCGCGAACGATACCATGGATACGGGAACCTTTCATTCCGACGCAAGCGCCGACCGGGTCGATACGGTCATCGTACGACTCAACGGCCACTTTTGCTCTCTCTCCCGGAATACGGGCAATCGCCTTGATGGTGATCAGACCATCGTTGATTTCCGGAACTTCAAGTTCGAACAAACGCTGCAGGAACAATTTGTCTGTACGGGAAAGGATGATCTTCGGATTGTTGTTATAGTTATCCACCCGCTGTACGATAGCACGCACGGTTTCACCTTTACGGTAAAAATCAGTCGGGATCTGTTCTGTTTTCGGGAGCAGCAACTCATTACCCTCGTCATCCAACAACAGGATCTCCTTCTTCCATACCTGGTAAACATCGGCTGCGATGATATTGCCGATTTTATCCTTATACTTAGCAAACAAACTATCTTTCTGCAATTCAAGTATTTTTGAAGCCAACGTCTGGCGCAGGTTCAGGATGGCACGACGTCCGAAATCGGCAAAATGCACTTCATCAGTCACCTCTTCGCCCACTTCACAGTCGGCATCGATCTTACGGGCCTCGGTCAGTGTCAGCTGAAGATTCTCGTCCTCCAGTTCGTCATCGGCGACAACCGTACGATTTCTCCAGATTTCGAAGTCACCTTTTTCCGGGTTGATAATTACATCGTAATTTTCATCCGTACCGAACATTTTAGCGATCACGTTGCGGAATGAGTCTTCCAACACGCTGATCATCGTATCTTTATCTATATTTTTCAACTCCTTGAACTCAGCAAGTGTGTCAATCATACTGATTGTTTCCTCTTTCTTGGCCATAATCTTTTTACTTGAATCTTATTAGGTATTTTGTATATTTTATTTCATCGAATGTATATGACTGGTCTTCCCGGACAGTCACTTTACGCTTGGCTCCTTCGGGCTTCACTTGTTTTTCAACAGTGACCACCACCCCGTTTTCGTCGGCCGATTTCAATACGCCGGTCAACTTCGTACCGCTTTTAAGCAGCATTTCCACTTCGTTACCTATATTTTTCACATACTGGCGAAGCACTTTAAACGGAGATGTTATCCCTGCGGAACCGACTTCCAGTTCGAAGTCTTCCACATCACGGTCCAGGTGACCTTCCACATAGCGGCTCAACTCAGCGCAATCGTCGATACAAACACCCTCATCATTATCTATTTCTATGATAATCAGGTTACCTGGTTTTATTACTACATCCACTAAATAATTGCCGGAAGAAGCTAATTTCTCTTCTACCAACTGACTTATCACGTCCTTTTCAATCATATACATACAGTTAAGAACAAAAGAAGGGGACTGCCCGCCCCCTCCTCATCTTCGCTTAATCGTCTGCAAATATACAAATAATCAGTGAGTTTTCAAATAAATATATATTTTTTCTGCATGTTAAGAGATTTATCGCGTACATTTATACTTAATATGTCAAAAGTAAGCATATATCAGAACATTTGGTCATTACCCGTTTTTTTCGTTCCTTTGCCCTCGAATATAAGGGGTGCTTGCCGGAATGACGCCCAAAAACAGGAAGGCTGGCTGAGATTATACCCATTGAACCTGTACGGGTAATGCCGACGAAGGGAAAAAAGTGTATCTTCAGTAAAAACAGTCCACCTCTGCTATTCCTTTTAAAATTCAGGTTATCAAAAAGAAAAAGGATGAAAAGTGTTCTTATTATTGCCTCAACATTAATGGCATTGTCGGCGGAAGGCAAAACGACCGGACCGGCCGATTCTCTGAAAATCTCAAAAGACATCTCGCTGGACGAAGTGGTCGTCACCGCAACCAAAGTAGCCAAAGGGACACCGGTTGCCTACAGCGAACTGACAAAGGACGAGCTGAATCGTCGGAACGACGGACAAGGCATCCCCTTCCTGATCCTCCAATCGCCGTCCGTAATCATGACGTCAGATGCAGGGACAGGTATCGGCTATTCCGGTTTCCGCATCCGGGGGACGGATGCCAACCGTATCAACATCACAGTCAATGGAGTACCGGTAAACGACTCCGAGTCACACACGGTCTTCTGGGTGAACATGCCAGACTTTGCCTCTTCGGTCGATAATATCCAGATACAACGCGGAGCCGGGACCTCGACCAACGGGGCAGCCGCCTTCGGAGCAACCGTCGCCATGCAGACGCAGAAATCGGAGTTGAAACCTTATGCCGAATATTCGGTCTCGGCCGGATCGTTCGGGACAGTCAAGAACACTGTCAAGCTCGGAACCGGGCTTCTACAGGACCATTTCGTTTTCGATGCCCGCTATTCCAATATCCAGAGCGACGGATACATCGACCGGGCCAAGGCCAACATGCACTCTTACTTTGCTTCGGCGGCTTACTACGGAGACAACACGCTGATTCGCTTCCAGACTTTCGGCAGCATCGAGAAGACCTACCAGGCATGGACCGGCGTCCCTTCCTATCTGCTGGATTCAGACCGCACCTACAACCCTTGCGGGGAATATAAAGAAGACGGGGTCACCAAATATTACAAGAACCAAACAGACAATTACCGGCAGCAGAACTACCACCTGACAGCCAGCCAGCGCCTGAGCGATCTGTGGAACATGAACCTGACACTCCATTACACACATGGGGCAGGCTATTATGAAGATTATAAAGGAGGAGCCAAAGTCAAGGACTACAAACTGCCCCCATATATCGACAGCCAGGGAGACACCATCGCCAAGACGGACCTCGTCCGCCGCAAGTGGCTGGAAAACGACTTCTACGGAGCGATCTACAGCGCCAACTATCGGGGAGAGCGTTTGCAATTCTCAGCCGGAGCCGCCATCAACCGTTACGACGGCGACCACTTCGGGCGTGTCATGTGGGCGAAACAATCGAACAACCTTCCCGAACCGGACTACGAATATTACCGTAACACGGGTGACAAACTGGATTATAATATGTATGCCAAGGCCAATTACCAGCTCCATCCCAACCTGAACGGTTATCTGGACATGCAGTACCGGGGCATCCACTACACGATCGAAGGCAGCGACGACAAAGCCGGCGACCACGTGAATGTCGACAAGCACTGGAACTTCTTCAACCCCAAGGCGGGCATTAACTTCCAGAAGGGAGGCCACAACGCGTTCGTCTCGTTCTCGGTAGCCAACCGCGAACCAAACCGGGACAACTTCACCGAGGCCGGCCGGGACGAACGCCCGCAGCACGAGACGCTCTACGACTATGAAGCGGGTTACGGTTTCGGAAACTCCCGTTTCCATGTCGGCGCCAATCTTTACTTCATGGATTACAGCAACCAGCTGATCCTGACCGGCAAGATCAGCGAAATCGGCGAAGCCCTCACTTCCAATATCAAAGACAGCTACCGGATGGGAATAGAACTCACGGGAGGCGTGGAAATCGCCCGCTGGCTGGACTGGAGCGGAAACCTGACACTCAGCCGGAACAAGATCAAGAACTTCACCGAAAGCATCGAGGTTTACGATGCCGACTGGAACTTCCTGCGTGAGGACCACAACGACTTAGGGACAACCGACATCGCCTTTTCGCCAGACATCATCGCCAACAGCATGTTCAATTTCAACTGGAAACAATTCAGCGCAAGTTTCAACTCCCAGTTTGTCGGCCGCCAGTATATCGACAACACCTCTTGCAAAGACCGTTCCATCGATCCCTATTTCGTCAGCAACCTGCGTGTCGGCTACGTTTTCAAACCGAAGTTTATGAAGGAGATCGCCCTCG
>ULYV01057418.1_pt1 | contig 12537 bp, 9 predicted proteins | sample 1962461 | NCBI WGS metagenome assembly ULYV01 (sample SAMEA4835871, study PRJEB28245) | human gut metagenome | biome: gut microbiome; material: fecal sample | place: Denmark | collected 2008 | reverse complement strand
GTCCACTACGCAGAGGAATATCTGGCAGAGAATCGGTAATGGAGGGATATTTTGAGAGCATACAAGGATAAAGAGGAACTCAAAAACGAGATCCATCAGAGCTTTGAAAAGTACATTTCCGAGTTCGATACGATCCCGGAAGCCCTGAAGGATAAAAGAGTACCAGATGTGGACAGAACCCCGGCAGAGAATCTTGCGTATCAGGTGGGATGGACGACACTGCTCTTAAAATGGGAGACTGACGAGAAGCGTGGAATGGACGTGAAAACACCGTCGGAGCAGTTCAAGTGGAACCAGCTGGGCGACCTGTACCAATGGTTCACGGACACCTACGCCCATTTGTCCTTGGCGGAATTGAAGGGCAAATTAAATGAAAATATCTCCGCGATCCAGGCCATGATCGATTCCATGAGCGAGGATGAGCTGTTCCAGCCGCACATGAGAAGGTGGGCGGATGACGCCACCAAAACAGCGGTATGGGAGGCTTACAAATTTATCCATGTCAATACTGTTGCTCCTTTCGGAACGTTTCGGACAAAGATCAGGAAGTGGAAAAAGGCCGCGCTGTAGGTTCTGATTTGTTTTATAAGCCATAACAGAGGATGGGCCGTGCTCAAGCCCGGAATGAAAGCCCTGGCTTTGCCTAATATGATACAAACGGCGATGCCGTCAGTCTGCACGACTTTGCCGGCAAGAAGGTCGTTCTATATTTTCATTCAAATGATACCACCCCCGGCTGTACCCTGCAGGTCGGTGCCTTTGCCGTAGCCTACGTGGGATTTGAAAAGCTGAACGCCGTTTCATCGGCATCAGCAAGGACTTGAAGGCCTCCCGCGCAAGATTTACGCAAAACACAATCTGCCCGGTCTTCTGCTCTCCGACCCAGAGCTGCAGGCGATCCAATCCTATGGGGTCTGGCAGGAGAAGCAGCTCTACGAGAAGGTTTCCATAGGCGTCGCCCGCAGCAGCTTTCTCATCGACGAGCAGGGCGTCATAGAAAAGGCTTCGTTTAAGGTCAAGCGATACTAACGCAGCGGAGCTGCTGGGTATCTAAAAAGTGCGTCTCAGTAGTGATATCAGGAGACGAAAGAACCTCTCCCGATATGCATCAGGAATCCCTACATGCTGGCAAATGAGGCTGCGGCAAATGCCGCAGCCTCAGGCTTCATTTGGGATCGTTTGTGATGGCGCTCAGTATTCTTTTGGAAGAAAACATATTCACCATTGTTCCTGCTTTTTTAGGCAGTATGCTCGTTAATCCAGGCGATCATCGTGATCAAAGGGCAAGATTGACATTCTGTTTTTTATAGTTTTTACCTCATGTGTGTTTTATGATTGGATTACCGTCTTCATCAAGAAAGGGAGTCATACCGCTTATCCCTATGCCGCTTGATACCAGATAATGAACTCCTGATTCTTGATCGACAACGATCTTTAATATCCCGCCATACCGTATGTTTTCTTCACAAGCAACGCGCTAGTTTCTCCATGTATAGACTTCTGTATCCACAACGCCACAGGGGTTAGACGAGGATGTTACGGTTCGGTTGCTCCCGCTTTCCCAAGTGATATTTCCTAAGGCATCTTTTTTGATAAACTTAAATTCTATCGTTGTTCCAGAGGGAACGCTTACAGGAAGAAACCACTCCGGATAATTGGGGTTGAGCATGGATTCCGTACAGTTATCAGGATTCCAATTTCCGAGTTCCGGAATGTTCCCAACTATATAGATGTTCTCACCAAGTTGAGTTTCAGCGGATACATGGAAAACTATCTGATTTTGATCTCCAGACAGAACATTATAGTAAATTGCATTACTAGTTGCCGTTCCCTTTCGCACGGTGATAGGTTGGAGTCCGGCATTAACCCCCTCGGGTACAGTTGCCACAATCTTATTGGCGGTTGTACTTTGAACAGTTGCAGCGGTAGTCCCGAAATATACCGAGATATTCCCGCTAAAACCATCTCCATAAATGTGAACGGTATTTCCGGGACGTCCAGTAGTAGAGATTACATCTCCAATCTGGGGCGTGGAAGGCGCTTCGGATGCTTGGTATTGCCATACGCAAACGCCGCCGCCAGAAATAGTAAACGAAGGTATGAGATTGTTCTGCACAGTCGTGGCAGTACCAAACAAGGATCCGTCCAAATAATCCGAATACTGTCCGGTGGGGAGATTTGTTTGAATTGCAGGAATAACGCTTGCACTATCGGGTTGTCGGTTGACTGCAATGACAACTACGTCATCGTAGAATTGTCGTTCAAAAACCATCACATTATCATCACTATAGCGAACGGTTGTAGTGCCGTATGCAATTGCATCGTTTGAGCGCCGCAGGGTAGATAGGGTTGCTATAAGCTGATATGCTGTTGTTGTTGTACTAAAGCCACATTCGGTGGGCATGTATACTCTTCCTGCAACATCACTTGCATCACCGGGTATAACATACTGTTCCGTTCCGTAGTAGATTGTTGGAATGCCCCTTGATGTCAGCAGAACTGCAAGCGCCGCATTGTAGACTTTCTGACTCCTTTGGGTATATCCAAAGCGGGTAACATCGTGATTATCTAGGAAGGTTACAGTCTGATTAGGATGGTCGTAATCCTCCTGAGTATATACCAACATATTGGCAAAGTTGCTCATTGGAGTAGAGAATGAGCCAAATGTTGTACTTGCTGCTCGGTAGAACTCAAAATCAAGGTTGTTTACACCAGTTTGCTTGGGAAAATAAACGTATTCATCATATTTGGGATCTGGTCTGCCAATAAAGAATTCACCAAAGTGAGTAACTGTTTTTCTGGAATCCACAACATCTTTTAGACCCTTTACAAAAGACGGATCCATATGAAGAGTAGCATCATGGCGAATACCATTTACGCCCAAATCACTCCAAAACAGCATGGCGGCTTCCAAATACGCAACAACATCACTATGTTGCTGCGAGAAGTCCGCAAGCGAACCTAAATCCTTATGCCGATATCCAAATCGGCTAGAGTCATTGCCTCTGTCCCCAAGACCATGGAACCAGCCATTTATATTGTTGTTGGGATCAGCGATCAAGTTTTCAATCAGTCCGTCATTGTTGTAGTCATATGGTTCTCCATTTGCATCAAAAGCAAATTCTCCATTTTCCTTGCGGTCTGGCTCATACAGTTTTCCATCTTCTGGAGCATTGTTGTTTGTTGGGTTCATTTCACGGCTTGTATGATTGGTAACAAAATCGATTACCAATTTAATGCCGTTTTCATGAAGAGCATCCCGCAAATCCTTGAACTCATTAAGAGTACCAAAATGCTTGTTTGTTGCAAAATAATTACGCACATGATATCCATGAAAGCTGGTCCAAGTGTCGTAACTCCCGTCATTTTGATAATCAATTATCGCTGTATCTCGATTTTCATAGGGCGCGGAAATCCAAACAGCGGTTACGCCCATCCCTTTCAGATAAGGAATTTTCTGAACAATGCCATCCCAATCCCCACCTTGATATAGTTTCAAGTCTGCCCCAGTTCCGTCATATAAGTTGGAACTAAAACCAACCGGAATATTATTTGTACTGTCGCCATCATAGAAGCGGTCAGTAATAATCTGATAGATGACATCTTTGGACGAAACTGGACCAAGGTCATTGACAGTTTCTTGAGCAAATACAGTCGCGCCAGGTATGGATAGCAACAAAACTATTACCAGCACGAACACTAAAACTCCTCTAGCACGCTTCATGCCATATTTCCTCCTTCTGCATCAAATGGCCTTAATATCTCGTGTAAAAACCCTAAAACTTATGCTCTACGGCTCCTGACTCCATTCCATTCATCGTTTTAAGTTTGATTTGTGCGTCTGGTTGACTTTCTCTCCACAATGTTTGAAGTCGTTACATACGTCTGAATTTGCTTATTGGGATGCTTGATTATGTCTATTATCAACTTACCAGCTTGCCTGCCTAAGTCCCTTACATTGATATCCACAATGGTGAGCTGAGGTTCTATTACTTGAGAGAGCGGGTAGTCATCAAACGCAACAATGCCGATATCCTGCGGAATTCTTATGTTTTTCCTGCAAAGAGCGTCAACACACCCCATGGCAATATAGTTGTTGGCGCAGATAATGGCGTCCGGCAGGATTTTATGATCCAGGAGCTTCATCGTCATAAGGAAGCTGTCTGCGCGGGTGGATTCTCCCAACCAGATATACTGATCTTCCAATTGCAGGCCGGCATTTTCGAGTTCCTGCTTTACACCTTGCAGTCGATGCAGCGACCCAAAGTCGTAATACTGTCCGCCGATAAATGCAATTTTCCGGTATCCCCGTGAAAGAAGATACGCCGCTGCGACGGTTCCGGAGTACACATTGTTGTTGTCGATCCAACACACCTGGCTTTCAAAATTCGGCGCGCCCAACACGATGTGAGGAAAGTGCGATTTTGTAAGCAGTCCGGACAAGGGGTATGCTATTACGGAAACGTGGATGGCCAGTGCGTCGGCACTTTGCCGATAAATCACTTCCTTGGCTACTTCGTATGCAGTTGCCGGGTCTACTCCGCGAAGCTGAAGCCGATACCCTCTGGCGCTCAAAGACTCCTCTAAACCCGCAATAATCTCAAACATATGTGGATTCTGAAAGGCTGTGTTCGGAGCTAAATTTGCTAAAACCGCAATCGTTTTGGTCGTGCCTCTTGCAAAACTCTGTGCGCTGGCGTTTGGATAATAGTTGAGTTCCTGCATAACCCTGCGCACCCGCGCCGCTGTTTCCTCTGAAATACTGTAGTGCCCATTGATCACTTTGGACACGGTAGAAACAGAGGTGCCGGCCGCTGCCGCAACATCCTTAATCGTAATACCCATGACACAGCCCTCCATGCAGAATAATCATACAACTATTTTAAGTATAATTTATTCAGCATTGACCGTCAACAAATACTGCAAAGCCATGATCGTAGAGTTTCCTGTGGTCAAGTCCTTCACTCCAATGCAGTTTACCGTATTCCTCGTCCAAATCAACGGCTTTGCCTCCGCGATTGATACAGATGGTAACACGCTGATTGCAGTATTCCCTTGCGTAGATGATTAGTCCGCTTCCGCGCTCTGCAGATACCACGCGGAAATCGCCACAGCGAAGCGGTTCCAGTTTTTTGCGCATGGCGATGGCTTCCTTGAAAAAAGTACACAGAGTCGAATTTTCGTTATCCCACGGCATCGGACAGCGGTATTCTTCTTCTGAAAGACCTTGAACACCCAGTTCATCACCATAGAAAACCGTGGGCATTCCGACAAAAGTCATCATAAAAAGAATGGCCAATCGATACCGCCTCATGTCTCCGCCGCACAAAGACAGAAACCGGCTCACATCATGGCTGTCCAGCAGATTCATCTGCGCCGGAGTCATCTGCATCCGATAGCGCATGAGCATATCCGTGATACGTCCCGCAAAATCCGATGCATCAATGGATTGCTCCGCAAAAAACAGATTGCAGTGCTTTCGGAAATCGTAATTCATGGTGGAGTCAAACATGTCGCCCTGGAGCCAGTGCCCTGCGCTTTCCCATACTTCGCCGATGAGCAGCACATCCGGGTCAATCTCCTTCACCGCTTTTCTGAATGCCCGCCAGAAGCCATCGTCCACTTCACTGGCAACATCCAGCCGCCAGCCGTCGATGTGGAAATTCTTCACCCAATAGCGTCCTACCTCGCAAAAGTACTCTCGCACAGCAGGGTTCGCTGTATTCAGCTTTGGCATCATCCGCTCATAGGCGAAGCATTCGTATTCCGGATAATCCTCCGGATCGTCCGGACACACCACGGGGAATTTCAAACCGTAGAACCAGTCTCTGTAAGAGGATGCCTCTCCTTTTTCCACCACATCTTCAAAGGCGAAAAAATGCCAGCCGCAATGATTGAACACGCCGTCGATCAAAATGCGGATTCCCCGTGCATGAAGCACACGTACCAGATGATGCAGTGCCTCGTCGCCGCCAAAGCACGGGTCAACGTGAAAATAATCCAAAAGATCGTATTTGTGGTACTCTCCTGCCACAAAGATGGGATTCAGGTATACGCAGTTCACGCCCAGCTCTTCCAGATAGTCAACATTGTCGGCAATACCCCACAATGTGCCGCCCAATTTGCCGCGTACGGGCTGACCATGATAGTCAATGGCTCGATCCTGAATGGAAATGCGTTTGACCCCTGAGGCAAAGCTGTCGGGGAAAATATTGTACACCACAGCGTCATTGACCCAGTCAGGCACAACCGCAATGTCTGCCCGGTGGTTGAACGGCAGCTTGAAATACTGCGAACGGTCATCCACCAGATGATCTGTAAATACATCGCCGTAATACAGGACCCGCTCGGTACCGTCATTCAGATGGAAGTAATAATACAGTCGCTTATAGGGACTATCCAGCACTACCTGCCAGTAATCATGATACAAATCGCTCGCTGCCACCTTCATGGCGACAGGAGTAAAAACGATGGGAGTAACACGGCAGGCGGTATCTCCATAGTAGAGCGTGCAGCTCTGCAAATCGCCTTTGGCGCAGCGCAGGCGAAAAACGATGTGCTTTTCGTCAAGTCCATGCGCGTACTGCGACATGGGGATGTGTAAAACAGCTTCTTTTTTCATGCTTATCCTTTCACTCCGCCGGCCGTTAAGCCGGAAGTCATGTGCTTCTGGCATAGGAAGAAGATGATCAGCACCGGAATTGATACGGTAATGGACGCGGCGGCAAAAACCGGCCAGCTGCCGCTCATTTCCGTTGCTTGCAACGCATACAGTCCGGCAGCCAGTGTGTAGTTCTCCTCGCCGGTCATAAAGGTTGTAGCATAGATATACTCGTTCCACACATAAATCAGGACCATCAGAGCTGTGACAACGATACTGGGCTTCGCCAAAGGCAAAACAATTCGCGTGACCACCTGAAGAGGATTCGCACCGTCCATCCGGGCAGCTTCTTCGATTTCCACGGGTACCGTGTCAAAATAGCCCTTGATATTCCAAAGGCTGAAGACCGCCATGGTCCCGGTATAGATCAGGATAAGGCCGGTTCGGTGATTGATAAGTCCCATCGGGCGGAGCAGGCGGTATACGGCAAACATCGACAGGACAGCCGGAAACGAATTGAGCAGCACAAGGCACTTCAAAATCGGTCTGCGACCGGGAAACCGCCGCCGTGAAAAACAGTAGGCAGCCGGAATTGCTACACAGAGTGACAGGGATACAGTAACGACCGCCAGATAAACGCTGTTGCCAAGCCATGTGAGAATATCTTCACCAAAAAGGACACGGCGGTAGTTTTCCAGCGAGAAGTTCTTGGGGATAAAGGAAAAATCCGAACTCAGCAATGTGTTTTGTCCGTTGAGGGAAACACTAAGCGAATAGAGAATAGGAATCAGTGTAATAAAACACAGGACAATAAAGAAAATATTCAGTGCCGTAAGGCGAACGCGTTCTTTTTGTTTGCGGCTCATCTGGAACCCTCCTCTTGCAGCCGATACCGGGCGGAGAATGCAATCAGCAACGCAAAGATAATGATGGATATGGCAGAGCTGTATCCATAGTTATTGCTGATGAATGCATTTTCGTAGGCATAGGTCAAAATAGTATGCACATGTGCGCCGGTTTTGGCTCCAGCCTGCTGTGTCAGAAGATAGATCACATCGAACTGCTTGAAGGTTGTGAAGATGGTGATAATAACAGCCGGCGCAATGATGGGACGAATGGCTGGAACCGTAATATAACGGGTGCGCTGCACCCATCCGGCACCATCAAGCAAAGCGCTTTCAAAGTAACTTTTCTCTATGCTCTGCATAGCGCCATCCATAATCATAATCATAAACGGCAGCGCCAGCCAAAGATTGACAGCCGTGCAGCAGATAAACGCCGACACATCCGAGGATAGCCACCGCATAGTCTCCAGCCCCAGCTTTTCCATCCACTGGTTCAGCAAGCCGAACTGTGTGTTGAACATGCCGGTTTTCCACAGAAGAATGGAGACATAGCCGGGCATGGCCCACGGAAACATCAGCAGTGTTTTATACAGCTTCCGAAACCGCAAGTTCTGTATATTCAAAAGGCTTGCCAGCACAAAGGCAATCACCAGCTGCAACACCATATTGACCACCGTCCACAAAACGGTTACGAGAAGCGCCGATAAAAACCCGGAATCAAAAACGAACAGCGCACGGATATAATTCTCCAAGCCGATAATGGTAAAGTCAAACCAGTGGTACACGTTCATGTTGGTCAGAGAGATATAGAACGTATAGAGGATGGGAAAGACTACTACCAAAGCAATCAGCAGGAGGGACGGTCCGGACCATAAATAGGAGCGGAGCCACTCCTTTTGTAGCTTACGTTTCATAGAAAGTTCCTCAATGCATGGCGTCGATCAAGCTGTTCGCTTGCGTCAATGCGGCAGCAAAGGCTTTGTCTATCCCCGATTTGGAGAGGTTTACATCTGTCAGCAAATTACCGACTACTGTCCACATAACATCCATTTCGGGGATATTGGGCATGGGAACGGCAATTTCAGCGGTAGTGCGCATTGCCTGCACCAGTGTATCATCACATACACGGCCGTCATCATAGCATGCGCTGTTTGCCGGAGCACAGCCGCTTGCCTGCGCCAGCACAACACCCACTTCCGGATCCAGCAATGCATGCAGCAGCCTTTGGACGGCGTCCGTTTTGTTCTGTGCCGCGAAGGTCAGCACATGAATCCCCTGCACGCCGGAGTAGGGAGCAAGAGCCCTGCCTGTTTTATCTACGGTAGGCATCGAAGCAATGCCGAGGTCTATATTCGCTTCACGGGCAGAGGGAACCATCCACGGACCGCCGATTGTTGCGTCCGCTTTCCCCTCCAAAAACAGGGTATTCACCGTAGAATACTCCGTTTCCCCAGGCATCAGATCTACAAATTTCAAATGATACTCCAACGCGTCCTTGACTGCCTGCTGATCGGGAAACGGTGTGCCGTCTGCATCGATAATGCTGCCGCCAAAGCCGTGAATCCATGCAGCGCTGTAATAGGCGGTGCTGTGCTGCTCCACAAAGCCGTAGCGACCGCGCCCGGTGTTTTCTTTCATATACGCCAGCAATTCTTCTGTGGTGGTCGGCACCTCTTCATCCTGCATATAGCGTCGATTATACATAAACAGCAGCGTTTCAAAATACAGAGGAAGCTGGTACAAGCTGCCGTTGTAGGTCGCAGCCTCCAGCGTCATGGGGAGATAACCGGACAGTTCACTTTGTGAGATCAGCTCTGTAACAGGCGTAAGTATTCCCATTTCGGCAAAAACGCCTATTTTGTCATGGGCAAATACAAACAGATCGGGAGCGGAGGAAGGATCATTGCCTACCAGCTTCAGCGAGTCTGTCAGGCTGGTTTTCTTTTCAAACCGTACCGTGATATCAGGCAGCGCCTTATCCAGATAAGCCTGTAAGGCTTCAATGACTGCGGCCTCCTTGTCGTGCCACACAACAAGAGTATTCGGATCGGCAGCTTTGCTGCCAGATCCGCCGCACGCCGCCATGGTCATTACTATCAGCAGCGCCAGCGTCAAGGCGAGAAATCGTTTCATAATATCCCCTTTCTAATACATAGTGCGGGGATGCAAAAACGCATACCCGCACTATTGTTATCAACCGTTACTTTGCTTTTTTCTTCTTTACCACAACAACGACCGCAACCGCTGCCGCAGCAGCAACAGCCAAAGCAACGCAAACAATCAGAACGGTATTGTCCTTTTCAGCGGCAACGATTTTGCTGCCGGCAGGTTCCTCATAGCTGACGGTTGCATTTTCCACATCAGACACAACAATCCATACATCCTTTCCGACTTCAACAGACAGATCAGCGGTCTGGACAGAGCCTTCTTTGGCGTTAATGATCACGGAGTTAATCCAACCGGGAACCTCGATGGTATACCAGTCACCATCCATTGTCAGAGCCTCACCGGGCCACGAAGAAAATGCATTTGTGCCGTCCGGCGCAGACCATGCCCAGCAGCACGGAGCAGACCAGTCGGAGGGAACCTGAGCGCGGACGGTAATATTTTCAGCCGTTTTGTTCGGATCTGTGTCGGAGAGCTCATAGCTCAGATCCTCATAAACGGTAATCCAGAGTTCCTTGCCCTCAATGCTGATATCGGCTGTCTGAACAGTGCCCTCGTTGCCGTTAACGATGACAGAATTCACCCATGTAGGGGCTTTGGCGGTGAACCAGCCGTCTTCACCCTCATCCATAGCCTGACCGGGCCACGCCGCAAATGCATTGGTACCATCGGGGGCGGACCATGCCCAAAGATTTACGCTTTTCCACGTCAGCGGCACATAAGCATGTACTGTAAACTTTTCCACATACTCGGGGATCTCTGCCATACTCTGCGCTTCATAGCTTACAGAAGCGGTCGCGTCATCGGCAACCGTGATCCAAACGGCTTTGCCGGCCTCTACCGCAATGCCTTCCGTTTGGACAGAGGCCTCACTGGCATTGACAATGATGTTCTGCACAAAGTGTGGAACATAAGTGTAATACCACCCATCATCCAAAGGCTCAAGCCGCTCGCCAGGCCATGCCTCAAAAGCGTTTGTGCCATCATCCGCCCAGGCCCAACAGCAGGGAGCGTCCCAGCCTTCAGGTACGGATACGCAAACAGGAATCATCTCGTTGCTCATCTCTTCTTCCGCAAAGGCAACCGTATAAAGCGAGGAAATGCACAAAGAAACAGCAAAAAGAATGGCCAATACCTTTTTCATCTTACTTTCCTCCATATTTTTTGTCCCAATATCACTATAGGGCATTTTTATTATAATTCACGCCAAAAATGCTGTAAATCGTTTTCTGTGAAACTGATTTCCGTCCTTAAAATCGCCTGCCTCCCTCGATATTGCCGATTTTCTTTGTGAAAATAGCCAATTATTGCGGCTGCATTGTGGCAGTTTGCCCAGCAAAACGACATAAGTCTGTTAGCTGCATAGGAAATCAGTTTCTCATTTTCTTTGCTTCTCACCCGTTCCCTCTGTACAAAAAAGCAGGAGGATTACCACCACCGGCACTCCTCCATAACCTTTCAAGTGAACAATTATGAGGTTTGAACCCAGGACAGCTTTTTTCAACAGACACTGCCGTGGTCGCAAAGCGAGCCCTCAGCCTTCAGGCTGGTGTTTACGGAAGCTCTTGCAGTATTCCTCAACGCCGCCGCTTGGTACAAGGTCGGCGTATGCCCCTCCGTCAGTATTTGGACGCCAGCCGTCCATGAGCTTGTCGTTCTCCATGATAAACGGGCTCGCCGTATCCTGTCCCCATGAGGTGTCATATTTCCCCATAAGGTAATCGCTCACTGCCGTTCGGTCGGCAAAGCGCAGCATCCGGTACGGCTCCTGAAAGGCAACCTTTTCTACAAAGTACAGCGTCCCGTCCTCTGCCGTCAAAAGAACGCCAACATGCCCGACAAACAGCAGAGATTCCTCCTCGGTCGGCTTATCGTGGAAGAATACCGTGATGAGGCGGATTCTTTCATTCTCCCGAAAGGTAACACCGCGGGAAGCCCATTCCTCTTGTACGGTTTGTACATGACGCTTAATCTCCGTGGTATCCTCCGCCTTCACAGAGGAATACAGTGCGCGGAAATCTGCAAGGCTGCTTCCGCCCAGCGCATCGGGATCTGTTTTCAGCGTTTCCTCGTCCACAAACAGCACATCTTCACCAGCATTGATTTGAGAGTCTGCGCTCACGGAGAGGAAGTCCCCAAACAGGCTCATGGCGGTGATCCGGCAGTTATAGCCCGGAAACGTCCCGTTCTTCGCCGTCCATTCGTCCTGCATTGTATAAGGGTCATATTTCGTATACAGCGTCCCTGCTTCCTCAAAACCATCCGTAAGCCATTCCTGCTTCACGCTGTCATTAAAGTGGTCCACACGGCGGAAAAAGCCCTGAATACGCCCATCTGACACGCCTGCATCGGAGAGCAGCTCTTGCAAAAGCTCCCTCGATCCACTGTCGTTCAGGTTCGTGTATTCAATTTTTTCCAATGCAGGACGCTTATCTGGCAAATCAGTATCCGCACCGCAGCCCGCGAATGCGGAAGCGATAAGAATAACACATATAGCCAGCATTGTCTGCCGAAATGATTTCATAATCTGCTCCATCCTTCCCTTTGACCATCGACTATTTTGCAAAGCTTATTATACCATTCAAGCATAAGGTCTATGTTAAGCAAGAGGTCTTTGGGGCGATCGGAACAGCGAAAGACTGGCTTTCACCACGCGGCTGACAAAGCGGATTATCTCATCCTTGCTGTACTTGTCATAGCCCTCCACAACAACATGCATCAAACCATTTGACAGATGGGTATACATCATCTCAAGATCTGTTTCGCTGGCATTGGGCAGCTCTTTCCGCCAGTAGGCAATGCTGTCCTCCTTGGCCAGGGCAATCATCCGCATGAGGACCGTTGAGTTTGTATTCCCCAAAATCAGGACGCGGCACGCCGTTTGATTCTGATCGACCATATCGTAGATGGCTTCGATCAGCGCCG
>ULYV01002977.1_pt1 | contig 12557 bp, 9 predicted proteins | sample 1962461 | NCBI WGS metagenome assembly ULYV01 (sample SAMEA4835871, study PRJEB28245) | human gut metagenome | biome: gut microbiome; material: fecal sample | place: Denmark | collected 2008 | reverse complement strand
ATTAATCAGAATTCTGTTGCATTTGCAAGTTGAATTCAGCCTATATTCTTAACACAACCGCGGCACATCGTTCCGGAATATGAAATTCGGGAATTTCAGGCCATTGCAAGGTGACGGAAAAGGATCTTTTCAAAAGTCCCTCGTTTTCGGGTGCAATATTAAGACATTTTTCCGAATTGAGAAGCAATCGGCAAACTATTTTCTGAAAAAAAACGATTTCTGCCTCTTCTTCTTCTCCGGATCGCGCTCTACGAACACCGGTCTCATGTTCCGGGGGTCGATTCCGGTGTAGTACATGACAGAAGATGTGGTCATCGGAGTAGGGGTGAAATCCTGCACCTGATCCATGTATATTCCCTTCAGGGCCGGATTCTTCGACAGATTCTCCATGTCCTTCATCGTGCAGCCCGGGTGGGAGGAGATGAAGTACGGAACGATGCCGGTGCGGCGGCCATTCTGCGCGCAGATCTTGTCAAACTCATAGCGGAGTCTCTCGAACAGTTTGAACGAAGGCTTGGCGATGTACTGAAGAACCTTGTCCTCCGTGTGTTCCGGAGCGACTTTCATACGCCCGGATGTGTGGTCAAGAATCAAAGTCTTCAGATAAGGCTTGGATGTCTCGTCCACAAAGCCTTTCTCATCGAGGAACAAATCGTAACGGATCCCGCTGCCGATGTAGGAATGGCGTATTCCCGGCACGGCATCGACCTTCCGGTACAACTCAAGCACCTGTTTGTGAGAGCGGTTCATATTCGGACACGGAGCCGGAAACAGACAGGATTTCCTGCGGCATTTGTCGCAAAGGTCCGGGTTCTTGCCACGCATCATATACATATTGGCCGTAGGGGCCCCGAGATCGGAGATATTCCCCGCAAAGCCTGGCATCTTGGCCAATTTCTTAACCTCAGCGACTATGGACTCCTGCGAACGGGACTGGATGAACTTACCCTGATGCGCGGCGATGGTGCAGAAATTACATCCTCCGAAGCACCCTCGGTGAGTGATGATGGAATCCTTGATCATGTCATAGGCCGGGATCCTCTTCCCCTTGTAGCGCGGATGCGGCAACTTGGTGAAAGGCAGGTCCCAGAACGAATCCATCTCCTCGGTCGTGGACGGTGAATATGGCGGATTGATCTGCACATAACCATTCCCGACAGGCTCGATGATCGTCGCCGGATGCATCATATTGGCATGAGTCTCAATCAGATGAAAGTTCTCGGCGAACGCCTTCTTATCCTTCTTGCACTCCTCGAACGAATGAAGCACCAACGGCTCCTTGACCTTCCACTTTCCGCTCATAAGGAAAGCGATCTGCGGGATCCTATGGATTTCGTGAATATTCCTCTGCGCCTCAATGGCTCTCGTCAGTTCCAACATCGGCTTCTCCCCCATCCCGTAGCAAAGGTAGTCAGCCTTGCACCACTGCAGGATGGAAGGCAGCAGCTCGTCCTTCCAGTAGTCATAGTGAGTAAGACGGCGCAGCGAAGCCTCGACACCGCCGATGATGACAGGCACACCAGGATAAAGATCCTTTAATATGTTCGTGTAGACGCTAACCGCATAATCCGGCCTCTGTCCTGCCTTGCCTTCGGGGGTGTAGGCGTCGTCGTGACGGAGACGTTTGCCGGCAGTGTAGTGGTTCACCATCGAATCCATAGCACCGGCGTTCACTCCGAAATAGAGCCTCGGAGCGCCTAACTTCTTGAAATCCCTTAGGTCATCCCTCCAGTTGGGTTGCGGCACGACAGCGACCCGGTAGCCGAAATGCTGAAGCCAGCGGGCTATGCAGGCCGTGCCGAAAGAAGGGTGGTCCACAAAGGCATCACCCGTGAACAGGATGATGTCGATGTAGTCCCACCCTAAGGCTTCAACCTCCTTTTTGGAGGTCGGGAACATATAATCCGTTTCGGACATCGGAAATATTCCTACATTCTTTCAGGCAGTTCGATTCCGAGGATGCCCATCGCCTTGCGAAGGACAGCGGAAAGCGTGTCGATCAGCACCAGACGCATCTTGAGCACATCCTCGTTCTCCTCCTTGAGGATCGGCGTGTCGTGGTAGTACTGGTTGAACTCCTTGGCGAGGTCATAGGCATAGTTGGCGATGACGGCCGGTGAATATGCCTGCGCGCCTTCGGCGATCTTAGCCGGGAATGTGTTCAGCAGCTTTATCAAACGGATCTCCTTGGCGCTGAGCTCAACCTTCCGCAGAGGAGAGGCGGAATATTCAATGCCCTTCTCCGCGGCCTTGCGCAGGATGGAGCGGATTCGCGCGTGGGTATATTGGATGAACGGGCCGGTGTTGCCGTTGAAGTCGATGGACTCTTTCGGGTTGAAGAGCATCGTTTTCTTCGGATCCACCTTGATGATGAAGTACTTAAGGGCACCAAGACCTATCATGTGATAGAGCTTCGCCTTGTCCTCCTCGCTCATGTCGGCCAGCTTGCCGGACTCGTCGGAAGTGGCTCTCGCCTCCTCGTACATCTTCTGGATGAGGTCATCGGCATCCACAACTGTTCCCTCGCGGGACTTCATCTTGCCCTCAGGCAGCTCGACCATTCCGTAGGAAAGATGGAATATGTTGTCGGACCATTCGAATCCCAACTTCTTGAGGATCAGTTTCAACACCTGGAAGTGGTAGTTCTGCTCGTTGCCGACCACATAGACGTGAGAGTCAAGGTGATATTCAGCGAAACGCCTTTCGGCCGTTCCCAGATCCTGGGTGATGTAAACCGACGTTCCGTCAGAACGGATGAGCAGTTTCCTGTCAAGTCCGTCGGCCGTGAGGTCGCACCAGACGGAGCCGTCCGGATCCTTCACGAACACGCCCATATCCAGTCCCTTCTGAACCAACTCCTTACCAAGAAGATAGGTCTGGGACTCGTAGTAAACCTTGTCGAATGTGATTCCGAGAGCCTTGTAGGACTCGTCGAAGCCCTTGAGCACCCAGCCGTTCATCCTGGCCCAAAGGTCGCGGACCTCCTTGTCGCCGGCCTCCCATTTTTGGAGCATCTCGTGGGCTTCCTTGAGGCAAGGGGCCTCCTTCTTGGCGGTCTCCTCGTCCATTCCCCCGGCAATCAAATCCTCGACTTCCTTCTTGTAGATGTCGTTGAAAGCCACGTACATATCCCCGACAAGATGGTCGCCCTTAATCCCCGTGGACTCCGGAGTCGCGCCGTTGCCGACCTTCAGCCATGCAAGCATGGACTTGCAGATGTGCACTCCCCTGTCGTTGACAAGGGTGGTCTTGATCACGTTGTTGCCGCTGGCCTTCAGAAGCCTTGACACCGAGTCACCCAGAAGGTTGTTCCTGATGTGGCCGAGGTGCAGAGGCTTGTTGGTGTTCGGCGACGAGAACTCGACCATGATGTTCTTGCCGGTCGTCGGCAGGTCACCGAAGTCCTTGTCCGCAACGATCTCTCCGAAAAGTTCGTTCCAGAAGAGATTGGAGAACAGAAGGTTAAGGAAACCTTTGACGCAGTTATATTCAGAGATTTCCGGTACGTTCGCCTTCAGCCATTCTCCGATGGCGTTGCCCGTGTTCTCCGGAGTGGAGTGCGACAGACGCAGGAGCGGGAAGACGACGAGCGTGAAGTCTCCGGTGAATTCCTTCCTTGTGACGGAGACCTGAAGCGCCGACGGTTCGATGTCGGCGTTATAGAGTGCCTTGATGGCTTCTGAAGCCTTAGAGGCGATAAAAAGTTCCGGGGTCATTAACCGAGATAGGTTTTAAGAAGTTTGCTTGCGGATGGTTTCTTTAGCTTGCGGATCGCCTTCTCCTTGATCTGGCGGACTCTCTCTCTTGTGAGGTCAAGCCTCTCGCCGATCTCCTCAAGGGTCATCTCCTGACAGCCGATGCCGAAGAACGACTTGATGATCTCGCGCTCACGGGTCGTCAGGATCTGGAGAGACCTTTCGATCTCGGTGCTGAGGGACTCGTTCACAAGGCCTCTGTCGGCCATCGGCGAGTCGTCGTTAGGAATCACATCCAGAAGGCTGTTGTCCTCGCCCTCTACGAACGGGGCATCCACGGACACATGCCTTCCGGACACCCTGAGGGTGTCGGAGATCTTGTCCTGCGGGATGTCTATCATCTCGGAGAGTTCCTCATTGGAAGGGCTTCTCTCGTTCTTTTGCTCGAACTGTGAGAGGGCCTTGTTGATCTTGTTCAAGGATCCTACCTGGTTGAGCGGAAGCCTGACGATCCTGGACTGCTCGGCGAGAGCCTGAAGGATTGACTGGCGGATCCACCACACGGCGTATGAAATGAACTTGAAACCTCTGGTCTCATCGAACTTCTCGGCGGCCTTGATCAGGCCGAGGTTACCCTCATTAATCAAATCCGGAAGGCTAAGACCTTGGTTCTGGTACTGTTTCGCTACAGAAACAACGAATCTGAGATTGGCTCTCGTGAGCTTTTCAAGAGCTTTCTGGTCGCCCTTGCGGATCCTTTGGGAAAGCTCGACCTCCTCCTCCGGTGACACCAACTCCTCGCGGCCTATCTCCTGAAGGTACTTGTCCAGCGAGGCGCTCTCGCGGTTGGTGATTGACTTCGTAATCTTTAATTGCCTCATATCTACTTGTAATACACAATATTCCCTGACGGAAGGCTGTGATTCCTTTCCGCCAGGGAAAATCAGAATCTCAGCTTTCTATTCCTTGCTGAATCCGAAGAAGGCCTTTCTACCGTTGGCTGTCACGCCCTCGACGTAGACCGCCCTCTTGGCGGATTTGGCGATGTTCAAAACATCCTGAGGTGTGCCTACAGGCTGATCGTTGACATAGGTGATGATCATTCCCTCGGAAGCGCCGGCCTCAAGCATCTTGCCGGTCCCCACGGAAGTCACCTCAACACCTTTCTTCAGGCCGAACTTCTCAAGAGCCTCCTTGGAAGCCTCCTTAAGGGTCGTTCCGTAGAACGCGATCTCGCCGTCTCCGACCTCGGTACCGTTCTCGGTGCTGCTGCCCATCAGCGTGACTTCGAAATCCTTCTCATTCCCGTCACGGACAACCGTCACCTTGGCCTTGTCGCCAGGATGGAAGGAATTGACCTTCACCTGCACGGCGGAACCGTTCCTGACTGGCTTCCCGTCGATGGCGATGATCACATCACCTTCCTTAAGGCCGGCCTTGTGGGCGGAGCTGCCTTTCGCAACCTCTCTGATATATACGCCTTCCGGAGAAGAAAGTTTCATTTTTTTCAACATATCGTCAACAGAGTCGTATTTCAGCACCTTGGCGAGACCCTCGTTGAGATCCGACATCGCTATTCCGAGGACAGCCCTCTTGACGGAGCCGAAATCAATAAGGTCATCGACGATCTTCTTCACGATGTTCACCGGAACCGCGAAGGAATAGCCCGAATAAGCTCCTGTCTGTGAGACGATCGCGGTGTTGATGCCGACCAGCTCGCCTGTCTTGTTGACAAGGGCGCCACCGGAGTTGCCCGGATTCACAGCCGCGTCGGTCTGGATGAAGGACTCGATCTGGATGCCGTTGTTGTTCTCCCTCGGATCATGCGCCATGGAGCGTCCCTTGGCACTGACGATGCCGGCGGTGATGGTAGATCTGAGCTGGTAGCCCAAAGGACTGCCCACGGCCAGCACCCACTCTCCGAGCCTCAGCTGGTCGGAATCACCGAATGGAAGGGTCGGAAGTCCCTGGGCGTCAATCTTTATCAATGCGACATCGGTGGCCGGGTCTGTACCGATCACCTTAGCTTCGTAGGTCTTGTTGTTGTTCAGTGTCACCTGCACCTTGGTGGCGTTCGCGACAACGTGGTTGTTGGTCACGATGTAGCCGTCCGGACGGATGATCACACCAGAGCCGCTTCCCTGCTGCTCCCTTGTCTGAGGCTCGCCGTCCCCGAAGAAGAAGCGGAAGAACGGATCGGCCATCTGATACTTCTGCGTCACGGTCACTTCTACATAGACGACAGCGTCCACGGCGGCCTCCGCCGCATAGGTCAGGTCAGGATAGTCCGACTGTGCCAGATTGACAGTCCTTGTGACCGTCCCGTTCTCTGTCCTTGCCACTTTGTCTCCCTCATCCACGGTGGCCGCCTTAACGACACCGTAAGCCGCCAGCACGCTGAACAACACTGACAGCACCACTGTAATTAAACCTTTTTTCATTTCAGACATATTATTAAAACTTATTATTGTCAAAAACCGCCGAAAGGATCCAACCCCTTGCCTTTAACCCCGTTAAAGGTGGCCTGCCACCTTTTTCAGGACTTCCGGAACGGCGTTTCCGGAACCCAAGGCAAAAAAATCAAATATGATGCCATAATATTAAGGAATATTAAGGAATATTAAGGGAATATTCGTATATTTGCCTTTTACAGAGGCCTCCCTTACGGAGTCCGCCACAACAAAGAATTTAAAAACTCTACGAATATGAAATTCAACGTATCAAGCACTGAGCTGCTGAAAGGATTGATGGACATCTCCAAGGCAATCCCCGCCAAGTCCGCGCTGCCGATTCTGGAAAATTTCCTCTTTGACCTCAAAGGCAACATCCTTGAGGTGACCGCATCGGACTCGGAACTCACGCTCAGAACAGAGATTGAAGTCGATACAACACAGGAGGAAGGCAAGATCGCCGTTCCCGCAAGGCACATGATCGATCTGCTCAAGGAACTCCCTGACCAGCCGGTCGCCATCAGCACGGCCAGCGACAGCTCCATCGAGTGCAAGTGGACGAGCGGTAACTCCGTGCTTCCTTTCTTCCCTGCCGAGGACTACCCTGAGATCAAGGGAACGGGCGACGACGCCGAGAAAATCGAGTTCCCGGCCGAGAGCCTCATCGAAGGCATCAACAGCACGATCTACGCCACGGCAGACGATGAGATCAGGCCTGCGATGAACGGTATATTCTTTGACTTCGACCCAGAGTCCACCACCATGGTGGCCTCTGACTCGCACAAGCTGATCTGCTACACCGCGAAGGAGGTCAAGACTCCTGAGAAGTGTTCCTTCATCCTTCACAAGAAGCCGGCAGCCGTGCTGAAATCCATTCTCGGCAAGGATGACGGGACTGTTGAGATCGCATTCGACTCCAGCACGGTGCTGTTCACATTCGGCAGGACCACTATGGTGTGCAGGCTGATCGTGGGCAAGTACCCTAAGTATCGTGACGTGATCCCTCAGAACAACTCCAGCGTGCTGAAGATCGACAGAGCCCTGTTCCTGAACACCGTAAGGCGTGTGGCCGTCTGCGCCAACAAGGCCTCGAACCACATCAAGCTCGACCTCAAGCCGGGACAGATGGAGATCACGGCGCAGGATCTCGGTTTCGCCATCGCCGCCTACGAGAAGATCAGCTGCGACTACAACGGTGACGAGCTTTCCATCGGGTTCAAGTCCACATTCCTCACCGAGATCCTCGCGAACATGAGCTGCGAGACTGTGGTGATGAAGTTCGCCGACGCGCGCAGGGCCGCCCTTATCATTCCTTCCGAGGACGAGGAGGAAAGCGGCAAGATCTGCGGAATCCTGATGCCTATCATGGTCTAATCCACGTAATTGACAGGCTATGGAACTTTCTCTTGAGAGGCCTCTGCTTTTCTTCGACATCGAGAGCACGGGGCTAAGCATCGTGAATGACTGCATCGTGGAACTCAGCTTCGTCAAGGTGTTCCCTGACCACCACCACGAGGTCAAGACGTGGCGTGTGTGTCCGTGGGACTACACCCTCCGCAGGCAGCACCCCATCGATCCGGGCGCCAGCCAGGTGAACGGTATCAAGGACGAGGATGTGGCCGGTGAGAAGAAGTTCATCGAGATCGCTTCCGAGGTTGTGGAATGGCTGAAGGACAGCGACCTGGCCGGCTACAACTCCACGAAGTTCGACCTGCCGATGCTGGCCGAGGAGATCGAGAGGGTGAGGGCGTACTGCAAACGCAGGATCGAGGATCCGAAGAACACTCCGGAGAACAAGGCGAAGGCCCAGGCTACACTGGAGGCGACGGACATCGACCTTCACTCCAAGCAGATGATCGACGTGCAGACAATCTACCACTACATGGAGCCACGCAACCTCAAGGCCGCCTACCGGTTCTACTGCGGCGGCGAGGACTTCGAGAACGCACACTCTGCGGAGGCTGACACGATGGCGACCTACGAGGTGCTGAAAGGCCAGCTGGATATGTACCAGTCGCCGACGAAGTACCATGAGGTGACGCTGAAGAACGATGTGGAATTCCTCTCTGGAGTGGCCGGAAGGCCCCGCACCGTGGACTACGCGGGAAGGCTGGTCCTCGGCAAGAACGACGAGCCTACGATCAGTTTCGGGAAGCACAAGGGCAGGACGGCCAGGGAGGTGTACGAGACCGAGCCGGCCTACTTCGCCTGGATCGACAACGGTGAGTTCACGATGGACACGAAGCGGCAGTTCGCCCGCCTGAAGGAGCAGTTCGAAAAGGAGAAGAGAGATGCGGCCAAGGCTCGTGAAGCAGAGATGAGCAAACCTCTTGAGGGTGAGGCGTTTGACAGCGCAATCGCCGGCCTTAAGGACAAATTCGGAGGCGGCAGGCTTTTCTAGGGTGTCCGGGCGCTTGTCGCAAGCACCGACAATGACCCGCCCCTTCTCGCCGACAACCAAGCGCGCAAGATTGATTCATGAATATAATCGTAAAGACATCGACCGGCAGGATCGTCGTGCGGCCGGACACGACATGGGAGAAGGACAATGAGGATTTCTACCCTCCTGAGTTCGTGGACGAGCTGACATATTCGCCGGTACTTTCCGCCCGCATCCTGAAGCCGGGTCGGAGCGTCGGCAGGAAATTCGCGTCAAGATACTACGACTCAGTTGGTTTCGGAGTCCTCCTCTACCCGGAAAATATGCTTGACTGCACCCCTGAAGGTTACGCCCAGGCCATCTGTCTGGATCACACATCCTTTCTGCCCACGCCGATGTTCCAGCCGCAAAGGCTGGAAGAAGATGGCCGATTCAGCCTATTCAGAAATGAAGTTGAACTTTTCACTTTCGACCGCCCATCCTTGAATATGATCGAGGACGCTCTTGTGGAAGCTACCAGGCTACTCTACATCCGCACCGGCGACCTCATCGCCGTAGAGTTGTCCGCCCGGACCCCGCTCACGACCCGCAACAATGCCATCACCAACATCACCGGTACTTTCGGTCAAGACAAAGTCCTTGATTTTCAGATAATATTCTAAACGACATTTCGTGATGAACAGGGTTCAGTGAAGTGTCACCACAAACCCTCCGCGCTTCGCGCTCCGTCCCTCCCGGCCTACGACCGGGTCCCTCCCGCTTATAGCCGCGGGTGGCTAAGGTTTGTGGTGACACTTCACTGAACCTGGATGGCTAAATAAAGCAATACAAAGCAAAATAAAGTATGTCATCGCATAGCAATATGATATAATTATGCATAAACTAACATAAACACGCAAGCCGCCGAAAAATCAAAAGTCAAATTTTGGTAACGTGCAAAATTTGACTTTTGCCTTTTTTCGGTGGCTGACTTCAGCGGTTATTTTTCGACGGCAAATTGATATTTATCGCTTCGACAAGCTCAGCGACCATTTATTTCATCAGGCGGTGAAAGCCGGTTGCGATGCGGTCAAGGCCTTGCTGAAGACGGGCGCGCGGGCAGGCCAGATTTATTCGCATGAAGCCGTCGCGACCGTACATCACGCCGGAGTTGATCCAGACCTTCTCGGTCTGCAACAGACTGTTCTCGATGTCGTTGGCGCACATATTCAAAGCCCTTACATCCACCCAGGCCAGATAGGTGCCTTCAAGCTTGGTGACCGGGAACTCCGGCAGACGCTCCTCGAAGAACGAGACCATCGTGCGATAATTCGCGTAGACATATTCATTCAGCTCCTTGAGCCACGGCTCGCCCGCGTTGTAGGCCGCCTGAAGGGCGAGAACGCCGAAAGGATTGACATCACAGAGTTCGTTGATGTTGATGACCCGGTCGATTAGTTTCTTCCAGTCAGGGTTGTTGGTGATGATGTTGGAGATTCCGAGGCCGGCGATGTTGAAAGACTTGCTCGGCGAGTTCATCGTGACGGTGTTGTCCTGCGATGCCTGCGAGAGCGATGCCATCGGAGTGAAATGATAGCCAGGCATTTCCAGCTCGCAATGAATCTCGTCGCTGATGACGATCACGCCGTTGCGGCGGCAGATGTCGGCCACCCGCTCCAGATCCTCCCTCGGCCAGACGCGGCCGCACGGGTTGTGAGGGTTGCAGAAGAGCAGCACCTTGGCCATAGGGTCGGCGGCGCGCCTCTCAAGATCCTCGAAATCAATGTACCAGGTGACCTGATCGCCTTCGGTGTCGTAGATGAGCTTATTGATGGACAGTTCGCAGAGAGTGTTCTTCGCAGTGGAGAAGAAACAGTTGTAGGCGGGACTCTGGATGATCATCTTCGGCAGTTCGCCGTGGGGCCCGCGGCCATGATCAGGCTTCTCGACAACCTCGCCTCCAACGATCTCGTACTGCGTCAAGGCCTTGACCACCACAGACATGGCAGGTACCACGCCAGGGATGTAGCTGTACCATTCCTTCTCCGTGTGCCAGCCCCTGCGACGCTCCCACCAGTCGATGGCAGCCTCATAGTAGGAATCCGGCACATGCGTGTAGCCGAAAATCCCCTGATCGACCCTGTTCCTAAGCGCCTCCACAATCTCCGGTGCAACCTTGAAGTCCATGTCTGCCACCCACATAGGGATGACATCCTCATCAATCGGCCCGACCGGACTCTCGGCATCCCACTTCACGCAGTTGGTTCCGCGCCTGTGGGTCAGTTCATCAAAATTATATTTTCCCATAATAAATGAATATTTCCCCTCAATCACAAGCCTTGCCATCTTCTCTTATCCGCCATAACAAAAGGCGGGGAATGATTCCGGGAATGCGGCGCAAGGCAGTTTCTGCCTATTCCCGGACAATTAATCTTCGAAGATAGCAAAAAAAAATTATATTTGCGAGCGATGAAGACTTATGAATATATTCTGTCGGCCACGATCCTTCTCGTCAGCATCTGCGGATGTGCGAGGAAAAGCGCCGTGGCAACGGCTGCGGACGAGAGCGAGCCGTTGTTTCTGGCAGTTCGACCGCTACCGGAGGGAGGATATTCACTGATCTCACTCTCCCCTTTTGACGGTTCCCGCGACACGCTGATCATCAGCCGCCCGCTAAGCAGACTGATCGTGATGAGCACCTCGCACATCGGCTTCCTCCGCGCCATCGGCGGCGAAGACGCCATTGTCGGAGTCTCGGGCGCTGAATATGTCTACGACTCCACTGTGAGGGCAAGAATCGGCGAGGGCAGAATCCTTGACATCGGCTACGACGCAAGCCCCGACTATGAGAAGATCATGGCCCTGAAGCCGGAACTAGTCCTTACATATTCAGTGTCACCCGTCAAATCACAGTTCCTCACCAAGCTGGAATCCCTGGGAATCAGATCTTTCACCGTCAACGAGCATCTGGAAAGCCACCCCCTCGCCCGCGCCTCCTATGTCCGCCTTTTCGGAGCGCTGACAGGAAACATGTCCGCGGCGGACTCGGTTCTGGCCGTGGTCTCGAAGAATTACCAAGCCCTGAGGGACTCCGTCAGAGCCATGATGACCGTTCCGGGCGAGGATCCACAAAGCGCTGATGCCGAGCAAAGAATATGTGCAAGAAAGATTCTGGTCAACATCCCCTACAAGGATCAGTGGTTCATTCCCGGCCAGGAGAATTACCTCTCTCACCTGGTGCGAGACGCTGGCGGAGAGATTCTCGGCTCAGAGCCAGGCACTTCCATCTCCGGACAAATCTCCGTCGAGCGGGCATATTCACTCTCCAAGGAAGCCTCCCTTTGGCTGAACGTCGGATGGTGCCGCACACTAGACCAACTCCTGTCCGTCAACCCCCTCTTCGGTGACTTTCTAATGAATATTCAGAAAAACGCCGCCGCGAATGGTTTCGGCTCCGCAAGTAGTTCCGCTTCAGTGGGTAGTTCCGCTTCAGTGGGAAGTTCCGCTTCCGCAAGTAGTTACGCTTCAGTGGATGGATTTGTCTCCGCAGGAGGTTCCGCGTCCGTGGGAGGTTCCGCGTCCGGAGAAGGTTCCGATTCCGTGGAAGGTTCCGCTTCAGCAGGCAGCTCCGCTTCAGCAGGTAGTTCCGCTTCAGTGGATGGATTTGTCTCCGCAGGAGATTCCGCGTCCGTGGGAGGATCCGCGTCCGGAGATGAATCCACCCATGCTGATGGTCAAGCATCGCCCCAAGTCATCTGGAACGACAATTCCCGCCAAAACGCCAAAGGCGGCAACGACTTCTGGGAAAGCGGCGTGGTCCGCCCCGACCTAATCCTCCGCGACCTGATCCGAATCCTAAGCGGTAGCACCCCTGCTACTCAACTCACTTATTATCAACCCGTTGAATAAGACACCTCTCCCGCCTCAATCCATCCTCTCCTTCATCCATTCCTCTTCTTCATCCATCCATCTCCTCCATCCATCTCCTCCATCCATCTTCTCCATCCATCTTCTCCATCCATCTTCTCCATCCATCTCCTCCATCCATCTCCT
>ULYV01063689.1_pt1 | contig 12635 bp, 2 predicted proteins | sample 1962461 | NCBI WGS metagenome assembly ULYV01 (sample SAMEA4835871, study PRJEB28245) | human gut metagenome | biome: gut microbiome; material: fecal sample | place: Denmark | collected 2008 | reverse complement strand
CGAAGGATCTATTACCGTGGTGAGGAAGACGGTAAGGCGTCATTCAAAGCGTGAGCAAAGGATTTGCTGCTGTGTTGAGGAAAGGGATTCTAAAGGGAAGAATAGGGATTGGGTAAGCCTCCTTGTTTATAAGGAGGTGGCCGGCGAAGCCGGACGGAGGATACTGGCTTGGGGGAATGACGCAAAAGAATAGAATGAAGATTCTTTTTCTGCCCCCGTTCTGAGTGATGACGGACGGTAAGGCGTCATTCTGAGCGGCAGCGAAGGATCTGCTGCCGTGGTGAGGAAGCTGGTAAAGTGGTACAGGGGCTGACTATAAAATCGAGTGACACAAACAATTATTTGTGTGACCAATTTGATATTTCGATTCATGGGACTGTCTGATTTGATATTGCAATTTGGTTGATTTATAATTATTTTAGATATATAATGTCATATTATATAAAAATATGTTTATCAAAAAATATCAGAAAAATAGTTTGGTGTAATCTGTGGGATTTATCTGTTAAAATCTGAAGCCGATTGTATGACAGGGGGAGGGGAGACGGAACGCGAAGGGTAAAACATAACGGCTCTTTTATATTTTTATTTTCTTTAAAAATTGGGAGGAAAATATGAATAGGGTTTACAAGATCGTATGGAGTAAGGCGAAAAATGCTTATGTGGTGACATCGGAACTGGCGAAAAACCACACGAAGAACGCTTCGGGAAAAATGGTGAAAACAGCGCTGACAGCAGCTGTGGGGATGGGAGTCCTCATGGGCGGTTATATGGCTGATGCCGCGCCGGCGACTAACCCGTCCGGTGATGGTCCGGGTATTGCCATCGGCACAGGATCATCTTCCCAAAAGGTGGATTCTACTGCTGTCGGCAAAAATGCGAAAACGACCGGTGAACGCGCGTTGGCAGTGGGCTATAATAGTATAGCGGACGCCGATAGTGCCATGGCTGTCGGTAATGGGAATAAAGCAATGGCTGGTGGTTCATTGGCTGTAGGCGCAAGAAATATTGCGCAAGGTATGGGAGGTTTAGCCATAGGAGAAAGTAATACCGCAAAAGGTGATGATAGCGCGGCTGTGGGGCATTCTAATAAGGTGCATGCTATGGGAACATATGCATTCGGACTCCAAAATACCGTGTGGAAAATGTATTCCCAAGCATATGGAATGAACAATATTGTTTCCGAGATTAATTCTTTTGCTTATGGAAACAGTAACCAAGTGGGTTCAATGAATTCTTTCGCTTTTGGCGGCGCCAATCTGAATACCGCCCGTTGGGCAGTGACGGTGGGGAATACCAATAAAGTAGGAGGAGAGCATAGTTTTGCGGCCGGATTTTATAATACTATCGGCTCTACGTCTAAAGATGCAGTAGCAATTGGACAGAATGCCCGTGTTGGTGTAAGTGATTTTAATGTAGCGACAACGATTGATCCGACAACGGGAGAAATAAAGGCGGTTTACAATGGAGAGGTCGATGCTACAAATAGTGTAGCCATCGGCAATGAAGCAAATGTTATGGCTTTAAATAGCGTAGCTCTCGGCGAAAACACCGGTGTTACAAAAGACGGTAAGAATGGAACGGCTATTGGCGGTGAAGCAAGTGTCAAGGCGGAAAATGGTACAGCGGCAGGGTTTAAAGCTACTGTAAGAGCTAAAAGTGGTGTGGCGCTAGGCGCATCAAGCTTTGTCGATGCGGAAGGCGGGATTGCTTTGGGACGGAATTCTGTCGCAGAGCGCAAGTCCGGTAGGGCAGGGTATGATTTTACAACCGGGGCGGTATCGACAATTAATGATAGTACGTGGAAAGCAACTGATGGTGCAGTATCTGTAGGCAATAGTGCGAATACCCGTCAGATTACCAGAGTGGCAGCAGGTACCGAAGATACGGATGCCGTGAATGTGGCACAGATAAAGGGGCTGGCTAAGCAGTTTACCGCCGACGGGGTGTCTTATTTCCACGTCAATGCGACAAATACAGCTGTGGCTCCTGTGACAAATAATAAAGGTACGGTCAGTGCTGTGGCCGGTGCCGGCGGGAAGAATTCCACAGCAGCCGGTATTGCTGCGAAGGTGCAGAAGGATGCCGAAGAAAGCACGGCTATCGGGTACAGCACGAATGTGACGAAAAAGAACGGGACGGTCGTGGGCAATCGCTCCTCCGTCTCCGGAGAAGGCGGATCTGCTTTCGGCTACAACTCACAGGCTAATGATGTGAACGCTACCGCCATAGGCGCGGCAAGCCGTGCTACTAAAGAAGGAGCCTTTGCAGGTGGCTACAGTGCACAGGCGACAGGGATAAGATCCGTGGCTGTCGGCAGCGGTGCCAAGGCCGATTCCACCAGTACGGTCGCCATCGGCGACGGAGCGAATGTTGCTTCCAACGTGGATCTGGTTGGCGGTATTGCCATCGGCAAGAAGGCCTATGTATTAAACGGTGGCGGCCGCCAGGAAGCGGAGCTCGGCCTTGACCGGAGCAACTGGCCTGCATCCATATCCGGTGCTTATAACAATCCGATTAATAAAGACCGTGTCGCCACGGGCATTGCTATTGGCACGAATGCCTATGCCCGTACGGGCAGCGTGCAGATCGGCGCACATACCTATACGGGTACAATGGGCGGAACATCGATCAATGCGAATACGAACGGTGAAGGCACAGTTGTCAATATGACGACTATCGGAAGCAACAGCTATAACAAGGCTGTCTTCGGCACGATGGTGGGTGCCTATTCTATTGCGTCCGGCGACTTTAACGGATCCGGCGGATTTAACAGAATGTATACGGGGCAGAACTTCGGGGCCAGTGTTGTCGGGTCGCTGAACAGTATCCGTACGAAGGGATATGGCCAATACAGCGGCATAGCCAACAGCATTGTCGGTTTGGCCAATACGACGGAAAACAGCAACGGTTCTTTGATTTTCGGGGCTGGCAATAATATTACCAATTCTATCAAGAATATTTCCGGCGTGGCCAGCGGTGCCAATACACCTGATGAAATGTCGGCGAAATTGCGTAAAGCAATCCAAGACAATGAATCCGGCGGCGCCGTAATGGCTCTTGGCGGCGGCAATACGGCCGACTGGGCGCAGGCATCCCAGATTGTCGGTGTCAATAATACTTTAAAAGGTACGAGGGGTAATATCAGCAAATACAATCTGATTGACGGCTATAAGAATACGGCAGACAGGGTAAGCAACGTCTCCGTCATCGGTTCTGAAAATAATGTAACTAACACCAATGGCGCTGTTGTCTTTGGGGATAAGAGAACACTGACAGGTGCCGACGGCAGCGTTGTCATCGGTTCGTCTCAAAACGGTACCAGTACCAGCGTGAAGAATGCTGTAGCCATCGGCAGTGAAGCCAACGTGACCGTGGCAGGCGGCGTGGCACTCGGCAGTGGATCTGTCGCTTCCGTTGATAAGGGCACCGTGGGGTATGACGCTTCCGGCACAAATCATAACTCCGATACGACAGGCGTATGGAAATCGACGGCTTCCGCTGTGTCTGTCGGTGATGCGGCAGGAAATACGAAAGTTACCCGCCAGATCACCAACGTGGCGGCAGGGAAAGAAGATACCGACGCCGTCAACGTGGCACAGTTGAAAGCGGTAAAAGCTGCCGCTGATGCTGCGAAAGTTCATTTCTTTTCCGTGAAGGGCAACAGCAGTGATGAAAACTATAATAATGACGGTGCCACCGGTGATCGTGCGCTGGCAGTCGGTGTGGCTGCCAAGGCAGGCGGTCTGAAAGCAACGGCGCTGACCGGCGGGAATGCGTCGGGCGACTTCTCTTTTGCCGTAGGCAATAATGCGCAGGCGAAGGGATGGGGGTCTGTTGCTATCGGTGCAGGTACTTTGGCTGAAAATCAAGGGACTGTGGCGATCGGTCACGGCGCGAAGGCCTACAGTCTTGAGTCGGTCGCATTAGGTTACAATACACAGGCCGGCGCCCCCTCCGGACAGCCGGGGGCGGGGAACCATGCACAGACCGCCATGGGCAGCGGTACGATTGCTACCGGCGGGGCTGCTACCGCATTCGGCTTTGAATCCGTAGCCAGCGGCGCACATGCTATAGCGGGCGGTGATAAGGCGAAGGCGACCGGGCAGGACTCCGTGGCATTAGGAAAGGACACGGAAGCGTCCGGGACTTGGTCGGTAGCCTTGGGAAGTGATACAAAAGCGGAAGGACAGTCATCTACCGCCCTGGGAACAGATACCACTGCTTCCGGAATCGCTTCCACGGCGATGGGGAGTAAGACACAGGCTACCGGTGTCGGTTCTACAGCCATGGGTGGCAGTACGACAGCGGCAGGCAACTGGTCTTTGGCGAGCGGCGGATTGTCAGAGGCGAAAGGTGACTATTCTACCGCCATGGGATATAATAGCAAGGCAAATGCACGGAACAGTTTTGCTGTTTCCGGCGGCATTGTAGAAACCGCTGCAGAAAATTCCATAGCTATGGGTGAGGGTGCGAAAGCGTCTGTATCCGATGCGGTAGCGCTGGGAAGCGGTTCTGTGGCGTCCACGGAAAAAGGTAAAATCGGTTATGATATTTCCGGTGCCGATCATTCCAACGATACGACAGGCGTATGGAAATCGACAGCAAACGCCGTTTCTGTAGGCGATGCGTCCAAAGGTATCACCCGCCAGATCACCGGTGTAGCGGCCGGTGCGGCAGATACCGATGCTGTCAATGTGGCACAGCTGAAGAAAGTGGAAGCCAAGGCAGAAGCGGCGGAAAAGAAACATACCACCGTGAAAGCGGGAGATTACGCAACCGTAACGGAAGGCACCAATGCCGACGGCGGGAAAGAATACACTGTCAGCGGACCCAAGATGGAATCTACGGACGGGACAGTAAAGATTACGGATAAAGTGGAAAACGGCAAGAAAGTCGGATATAACCTGTCCGTCGATACAAGCAGTCTGGGAATTGAAAAGACAAAGGTAGAAGCGGGAGACAATGTAACCGTAACATCCAAGAAAACCGGGAATACGACGACATATACCGTCAATGCCAAAGACACGGTAGTAACCGGCGGCACGGCTACCTATGCTGCGAATGGTACAGGCAGTGCTACCTTGATAAATAATGACGGAACGACAGCGACCATCACCGGCCTGAAGGATCGTTATACATCATCCGCAGCACTTGACGGGAATACCTTGAACTTCACCCGTAATGACGGCAGCACTTATTCCGTTTCCGGCATCGCTTCCACGCAGGATATAAAAAATGTAACCAATAAAGTAGGCGAATTGGGAACCCGTGTGAACCGTGCAGGAGCGGGAGCGGCAGCACTGGCGGCTCTCCATCCGCTGGACTTTGACCCCGATGACAAGTGGGATGTGGCAGCCGGCTACGGCAACTACAAAGACGCCCATGCAGTATCGGTAGGCGCATTCTACCGTCCCAATGAAGACACCATGTTCAGCGTGGGAGGCTCTTTCGGCGGAGGAGAAAACATGGTGAATGCCGGAGTCAGCGTAAAGCTGGGACAGGGCAACCATGTGTCTACATCCAAAGTAGCTATGGCAAAAGAAATTGTTGACCTGAAAGATGCGGTTACCCGTCTGGAAGCGCAAAATGAACAGTTCCGGCAGATCATCGGACAGATGGCGGGACAGCCTGTAAGGAATGTAGAGTTCCCCGATGTGCCGAAAGACCACTGGGCCTATTCCTATGTGAAATCACTGGCGGACAGAGGTCTTTTGGAAGGCTATCCGGATGGTGAATTCAAAGGGGATCGTACCATGACCCGCTATGAATTTGCGGCCATTATTTACCGCGCGCTGCAGAATGGGGCGCCTGTTGATGGAAATATGGGTAAAGCTATGGAAGAATTTGGTCCTGAGATGGAAAAGGTAAGAGAAGCTTATCGTTTCCGGGTAGACCGTATTTCCGGCGAAGATAATGACAGGAATAAAGTAGAACGCGTCCGTGTCAATAATGAAGGCAATAAAGAAAAGGGTGATTACCGCGACATATACGGTTCGCATATCGCAGCCGGTAAATAATTCATTACATATAAAATAGAAGCCGGTTGTTTTGATAAAAGTGATTGTTCTTTGATTTATGGGAGTTTTGAACTATAATGATTTTGATTGATGAATGGTAACTCCTGTTTTTGGAGTATATCCCATCATCTGTTTTTAAGGATGAAATTTATGAGGGAGGAAAATTATGAATCAGATTTACAAAGTCATTTGGAGCCGGGTGAAGCGCTGCTATGTAGTGGTTTCAGAAATTGCCGGTAGCAATGGAAAAAATGGGGGGGGTGGCTTCTGAAAAAAAGAGCCTGCCTTTCCATGCATTTCTGTGTGCTCTTGCCCTTACCGGATGCCTGATGCCGAGCGTGGTGGAGGCAAATACGCAGTATGGGCCGGGTGCTTCCGCTACCGGCGGTGACAGCGTGGCGATAGGTGACAGTGCTAAGGCGACCGCAGGCCATGCTACCGCTGTCGGAACCTTGACAGAGGCTGATGGGGTGAATTCTTTTGTGGCAGGGTTGCAGGCAAAGTCAGGAGCGACTGCTGAAAACAGTGTTGCCATAGGACGGGGGGCCCAGGCTTTAGGTCAGAAGCGGGCCAGTGATCAGTTTACTGCGAGCACCATCGCCATCGGGAATAATGCAACAGCGACGGAAAACGGGGATATCGTCATCGGCCGCCAGGCGACGAGTACGGTATCCAAGTACCATGGTGAGGATGGCTCCGGCGCCGTTGTCATGGGATCGGAAGCTCATTCTTACGGCTCCCGGGGCGATGTGGTTCTTGGTTCCGGGGCGGAAGCAAACATCATCAGAAAGGGCACTACCAACCCGGCAGATGCCGCTGGATATTCACAGTCGATAGCCATCGGCAGTATGGCAAAAGTTTATGGTACGCAGGCCATGGCTATCGGTGGAGATGTGAAATCTATTGGACATTCCTCCATTGCCATTGGGGGCAATGACGTTGACCTGGTAAAATCCGATCTGCAAGCGGCAGTTCCCGGTTTTTGGGCTGCCGGGGCGCAGAATAAATTTGAGCGGGAAACGGCAGCGTTATATCCCGGGACGACATTGGGGAGCGCCGCCCTCAGCACCAGCCCGTATCGGTCGAACACCGCATCTATTGGGGCAGCTAGTATAGCCATGGGCGCGATGACCCAGTCCTTCGGTATCGGTTCCACGGCGATTGGTGTCAATTCGATGTCAAAAGGAGCTGCAAGCACCAGCATCGGTGTCATAGCGCGGAGCTGGGGAAAGAATTCTCTTGCCATCGGCAGCCAGGCGGGTGCTTATGGAGATAAGTCCACATCTCTGGGCGATACGAATACGGTCGGCTTTGATATGACGGACGGCACCACGTCCGGTGCGGCTTCTTCAGCTGTCGGTACAGATAACAAAGTCTATGGGAATAATTCCTATGCTATCGGTGGCGGCAATACGATTGGTTCCGCCACCATTACGGAAACGACAGAAGCCAACGGCGATAAAATTAAGAAGGTTACTGCCGGTACGGTGAAAGGAAGTACGGCAGGCGCTTTCGGTTATAAGAATACCATCACAACGGATAATGCCTATGTGGTGGGGAATAATTCCACAGCTTCTGCTGATGGGGCTATGATCCTGGGGAGCAGTGCATCCGTGACGGGGAAGAATGGTGTTGCTCTTGGCAATAATACAAAAGTGGCCAATGAAAATGCCGTGGCTATCGGCAATGGTTCAGAAACAGCAGCTGCTGTGGCGACACCCTCCGCAACAATCAATGGCGTAGCACATAATTTCGCAGGAGTAAATCCGGCGTCCACAGTAAGTGTAGGCAAGGCAGGCAGTGAACGGACGATTACCAATGTGGCGGCCGGCCGTATTTCCGCGACTTCTACCGATGCCATCAATGGCAGCCAGCTCTATGCGGTAACCTCAGAAGTAGATAAAGGCGTGGCCTATGCAGGCGATGTGAAAGATGCGGCAGCCGCGGCTAATAAGTTTACCCGAAAATTAGGCGAACAGACGAATATCATCGGCGGTGTGACAGATACATCTAAGCTGACAGACGGAAATATCGGCGTGGTATCCAACGGGACAGATACGCTGAATATTAAACTGGCGAAAGACGTGAAAGTGGACAGCGTCACAGCGGGCAATACGGTCATCAATAACAACGGACTGACCGTAGGCGGAAAGACCTATGTGACAAATAACGGTATCAATGCGAATAATGCGCCTATTACGAATGTGGCCAGTGGCGGAACGACAGATTCCAATGCAGCCAATATCGGAGATGTGAAGAAGGCGGTTGCCGGAGCGAAAGCTACTGTTACCGGTGCCAAGCAGGCGACTGTCACAAATACGACTGCCGTAGATGGTCATGTTGATTATGTGGTCAGTGCGACCAAGACAACATTGGCTGCTGAAGCTGGCGGCAAAGTGTCTGTAACAGGCGGTACAGAAGATGCTAATGGCGTTATCGCTTATACAGTAGGATTGGATGCGGCTACAAAAACGGCAATCAATAATATCGGCGGAGGTACGATTGCTGCCGGAGATAATAAGACTGTAACCGGTGATACAGTGAATACCTATCTGAACAATAATTACTACGATAAGCCTACAATGGATACCAAGCTGGGTGATAAGGCGAATACTAACTTGGATAACATTACCAATGCGGGCAAGACTGTTATTAACGATATTGCGGCGGATGCGGTAAAAGTTGTCAATGGTAAAAATACGACCGTTACCCCCGGTACAGAAGCCGGAGCGAATGGTACGGTCAAAACCTATGCGGTGAATGTATCCGGCGATCTGACAGGAATCACATCGATTTCCAATCAGAAGACCGCTCCCGGCGGTACTACAACGGGTGCAAAAATTACTCTCGGTGATACGACAAATACGGTGAGCGTTGGCGGTGCGAAAATCACCAATGTAGCGGATGGAGACGTAGCCCCTAACTCTAAAGATGCTGTCAATGGCGGTCAGTTGAATGAAGTAAAAGAATTAGCAGGGAAACATACCATCGTTAAAGTGGACGGGCAGGAAAATCGTACTGATGGAAACCTGCTTATTACCAAGACAGACAATAATGGTCAAGCCACTTATGATTTGAAGCTGAATGACGAGCTTACCGTCGGTAAAACGGGGGCGGCCGGAAAAGACGGTTCCATCGGAGTCAAGGGCAAAGACGGTTCTGCTGTCGCTATCAACGGTAAAGACGGTTCCATCGGCCTGAATGGTGCCAATGGGGCTAACGGGCTTACGATGAAGAGCGGCGATGCCAAGCCGGCTGTTGACGGTACCAATGTTACCCGTCTCGTTCTTGAAGAAAAAGACGGTACGAAACATGATGTGGCCACATTGGACGACGGCATGAAATATGGCGGCGATACAGGAAACGTCATCAAGAAGAAACTGAACGAACAGGTCAACGTCATCGGAGGCATTACAGACACAAACAAACTGACCACAGAAGACAACCTTGGCGTCGTATCCGACGGCAATAACAACCTGAAAGTCCGCCTTGCCAAAGCCCTGAAAGGCCTCGAAAGCGTGACAACCGGCGATACAGTTATGAATAATAACGGCGTTACAATCAATAACGGCGCAGCCGGAAATCCTGTATCCCTCACCAAGAACGGCCTTGACAACGGCGGCAACAAAATCACCAACGTGGCGGCCGGTGTCAATGGCACAGACGCGGTTAATGTAAACCAACTGAATACCGTTGCCGGAGAAGCTGCTAAACATACGACCGTCAAAGCCAAAGACAGCAATGTAACTATCACCGAAAGACCCAATGCGTCCGGCGGCACGGAATATACTATCGGACTCGGCGACAAAGTCACACTGGGAACCGATCCGTCCAAACAGGTATCCATCGACGGAACAACAGGCATCATCAAAGCCGGAGACAAAGTCACCATTGACGGCACGACAGGAAACATCGATGCCGGAAAAGTGAAAATCAACGGGAAAGACGGAACCGTCAACGGACTGACCAATAAAACCTGGGATCCGAACAACATCACCAGCGGGCAGGCCGCCACAGAAGACCAGCTCAAAGCCGTAGACCAAAAGATTACCAACACATCCACGGAACTGACAAATAAAGGCATGGACTTTGCCGGCAATGACGGAGAATTCCACCGTAACCTGGGAGAAAAAGTCACCATCAAGGGAGAAGGGACAAAAGCCGCCTCCGAATACTCTGGTGAAAACATCAGAACCTTTGCCGACGCGAACGGAAACCTCACCGTCAAAATGGACAAGAACCTGAAAACCGAAACAATCGTTGCCACAGGTGAAAACGGCAAAGACGGAAAAATCGGCATCAACGGAAAAGACGGCGTAACAACAAACATCTCCATTACCCGTGACGGCAAACCCGGAGTAGACGGCGCGCCGGGAACGACTACGACCCGTATCGTATACGAGAAACCGGACGGAAGCAAAGAAGAAGTGGCTACCCTAAATGACGGCATGAAATACGGCGGCGATACAGGAAACGTCATTAAGAAGAAACTGAACGAACAGGTCAACGTCATCGGAGGCATTACAGATACCAACAAACTGACCACGGAAGACAACCTCGGCGTCGTATCCGATGGCAACAACAACCTGAAAGTCCGCATGGCTAAAGATCTCAAAGGCTTGGAAAGCGTGAAAACTAACACCCTGACCGTGGGAGACGTGAAAATCGACAACAGCGGTATCAACGCAGGGAACAAGAAAATCACCAACGTAGCAGCCGGAGACATCAGCGCAAACAGCACTGACGCCGTCAACGGAGGGCAGCTGTGGAAAACAAACCAGACAATCAACAACATAGGAGGAGCCGTCAATAAACTGGGAACCCGTGTGAACCGTGTCGGAGCGGGAGCGGCAGCACTGGCAGCCCTCCACCCGCTGGACTTCGACCCGGATGACAAGTGGGATGTGGCAGCCGGCTATGGCAACTATAAAGACGCCCATGCCGTGTCGGTAGGCGCATTCTATCGTCCGAATGAAGATACCATGTTCAGCGTAGGAGGCTCCTTCGGCGGAGGAGAAAACATGGTGAATGCCGGAGTCAGCGTGAAGCTGGGACAGGGCAACCATGTGTCTACCTCACGGGTAGCTTTGGCCAAGGAAGTAGAAGACCTGAAAGCGATTGTCAAGGCGCAGAGTGCTGAGATCAAAGCTATGCGCGGAGCCATGCAGTCGGGGGCATCGGTAATGAAGGATGTTAATTTCCCCGATGTGCCGAAAGACCACTGGGCATACTCTTATGTAAAATCACTGGCGGACAGAGGTCTTTTGGAAGGCTATCCGGACGGTGAGTTCAAAGGTGACCGTACCATGACCCGCTATGAATTTGCGGCCATTATTTACCGCGCACTGCAGAACGGCGCACCTATTGACAGCGATATGGCAAAAGCCATCGGTGAATTCGATCCTGAAATCAATCGGATAAAGGATCTGGACCGCACCCGTGTCGACCGTATTTCCGGCAAGGATAATGACCGGCATAAGGTGGAACGCGTCCGTGTCAATAATGAAAGTAATAAAGAAAAGGGTGACTACCGTGATGTGTACGGTTCCCATATTTCACCGGAAGCGTAACCCGGAAAGCAAAGACAAGGAAATAGTATAAGAAACAGAAAGTACGGTATCCGTCAGGTATGATGGGTACCGTATTTTTATGTGGGCGGGGGATAGGATGTAATCCGGAAACTGGAGGATAAGCGTTGTCCGTCCCTCGTTACCTGGAGCGATTGTAAGGAGTTTGCTGCCGTGGTGAGGAAGACGGTAAGAAGATAAAAGTTATTAGCTGTGAGCTGTCAGCTATAAGCTGTTAGCTGTGAGTTAAAAGCCGAAGCATATGATTTCCGTTAGGTGTCATACGAAACAACAGCAAAGGATTTGCTGTTGTAGTGAGGGAAACGTTAATCGTCATCCTAAGCGAATGTGAAGAGTCTGCTACCGTGGTGAGGAAAGCCGTAAGATGTCATCCGGGTAATAGATTCTTCACTCTGTGTCACTGTCCCGTTTCCCTGCTTTCTCACACAGCATTCTTACCCCCGTTCAGAATGACGATTGGAGGAAATGGCGTCATAATGAGGGAAACGTCAGTCGTCATCCTGAGCGATAGCGAAGGATCTGTTGCCGTGGTGAGGAAAGCAGTAAGAAGATAAAAGTTATCAGCTGTGAGCTGTCAGCTATCAGCTGTTAGCTGTTAACCGTTAGCTGTGAGTTAAAAGCCGAAGCATATGATTTCCGTTAGGTGTAATACGAAATAACAGCAAAGGATTTGCTATTGTAGTGAGGAGGGAAACGTTAATCGTCATCCTGGACGAATGTGAAGGATCTGCTACCGTAATGAGGGAATCGGTAAGGCGTCATCAGCATAATAGATTCTTCACTCCATTTCACTGTCCCGTTTCCCTGCTTTCTCACAAAGCATTCTTACCCCCGTTCTGAATGACGATTTTGGGAAAGCACGTCACTAACAATGGAGAACGGAAAGCATCATAATGACGGAGACGGTAAGGCGTCATAATGAGGAAAGCGTCAGGCGTCATCCTAAGCGAATGTGAAGGATCTGTTGCCGTGGTGAGGAAAGCGGTAAGAAGATAAAAGTTATCAGCTGTGAGCTGTCAGCTATCAG
>ULYV01035821.1_pt1 | contig 12762 bp, 9 predicted proteins | sample 1962461 | NCBI WGS metagenome assembly ULYV01 (sample SAMEA4835871, study PRJEB28245) | human gut metagenome | biome: gut microbiome; material: fecal sample | place: Denmark | collected 2008 | reverse complement strand
CAAGCCGGCCACAGTAAAAGAATTGCCTTTGATCTCTTTGACCGTCCCGACAGGTTCACCCAGCGATTTAGGCGTATTGAAAGCGGTAATATCCGCCGTCCGTCCCTCCAAAAGGAACGGGGTGAACCCACGGTTAAAACTCTTTTCAGCTACCGGCTCGAACGTATAAGTGCTTCGACCAGCAGAAGCACGACGATATTCCGGACGGCGGGACAGGACTGCATCTAACTTCTTCCGATAATAAGCCGTGATATTCTTGACATAGCCGGCATCTTTCAACCGCCCTTCGATCTTGAGGGAAGAAACACCTGCATCCAACAGGGCTTCCAGCTGATCGGAGCGGTTCATGTCCTTGAGCGAAAGCAAGTGTTTATGGGTGACGATCTCCGTCCCTGTCGCATCGACCATCGTATAGGGCAGGCGGCAATATTGGGCGCATTCTCCGCGATTGGCACTACGTCCACTCAAAGCGGCGCTCAGATAACATTGCCCGCTATAGCTGACGCAGAGGGCGCCGTGCACGAATACTTCCAGCGGAACGGTAGTCGCTTCCGATATCCGGCGAATCTCGTTCAGCGACAATTCACGTGCCAGAACCACCTGTGTAAAGCCTGCGGCTTCGAGGAAACGGACCTTTTCCGGTGTACGATTGTCCGTCTGCGTGCTGGCGTGAAGCGGAATAGGAGGCAGGTTCAGCCGGGTAATCCCCATATCCTGAATGATCAGGGCATCCGTCCCGACACGCCAGAGATCCCAGATCATCCGTTCGGCTTCTTCCAACTCATCTTCTTTCAATATCGTGTTAAGCGTAACATAGATGCGGGCGCCATACAGATGCGCATACTCGCAAAGCTCGCGTATATCTTCCAAAGAGTTGCCGGCAGCAGCACGCGCACCGAACTTGGGTGCACCGATATAGACGGCATCGGCACCGTGATTAATCGCTTCAATCCCGCAATTGAGGTCTTTAGCCGGAGAGAGAAGTTCTATAGGACGGGATTTTGTTTGCATGCTATTATTTCTTATTTCTTGATTACAAATCACCCAACTTGCTGATATCCTCGATACGGAACGGGGTTTCCTGATAGACATAATAGTTCAGCCAGTTGGTGAACAGAAGATTGGCATGACCACGCCAGCGGACCACCGGACCGAGGGCCGGATTGTTATTACGGTAATAGTTACGGGGAACGGCAATTGGCAATCCCTTGTTCACGTCGCGCATATACTCGTCATTCAGCGTGTAAGGCGAGTATTCGGAATGCCCGGTGATAAAAAACTCGCGTCCTCCGCGCGCCATCGCCATATAGACACCAGACTCTTCGCTTTCGGACAAGAGCGTCAAATCGGGAACTTTCATCACATCCTCGCGGCGTATCTCCGTATGCCGGCTGTGCGGCACATAGAACTCGTCGTCGAAGCCTCGGAAGATCGGCACATAGGGCTCGCGCAACGTATGGCGGAACACGCCGAACATCTTGGCTGGCAGATCATATTTGGGGACACCATAAAAATGGTACAACCCGGCTTGCGCCGCCCAGCATATATATAAGGTAGAAGTCACATGCGTACGCGCCCAATCGAATATCTCGGTCACTTCCTCCCAATAGTTCACTTCCTCGAAAGGCATCTGCTCTACCGGAGCACCTGTGATAATCATGCCGTCGTAAAAATCATCCTGCATCTCGTCAAAGTCTTTATAGAATTCCTTCATATGCTCGATCGGCGTGTTCTTGGGAGTATGGCCTTTTATCTTCATAAAGTCGAGCTCCACTTGCAAGGGGGTATTGCTCAGGAGGCGAACAAGGTCCGTCTCCGTCGTGATCTTCAGTGGCATCAAGTTCAGCACAACTACACGTAGCGGACGAATGTCCTGCTCAGACGCACGCAACGAGTCCATCACAAAGATGTGCTCTTTCTTCAACAGCTCAACAGCTGGCAAGTTCTTCTGTAGGTTTAAAGGCATCTTCTTTCCTTAATTATTTATACAAGGCACAAAGATAGTGAGAAATTGCCTTTCGTTGAAAATAAATCGTTGTTTCCCGCGTTTGTAGATTTAATAATTAGATGGAATATGAAGATTCGTGCAATAGCTACACTACTATTTATATTATTTTCGATAAGTGCTTTCGGGCAGGGACGTGCCAAAATCAGCGGTTATATCCGCGACGCGGACGGTAATCCGCTGGACTTGGTCAATATCCGGGTCAAGAACACATTAAACGGGACGATGAGTAATGAAAAAGGCCACTACTCGCTTTCGGTCGCAACCGGTGACTCGGTGACGCTTATCTATTCATGCCTGGGCTACAACAAGGCCGAAAGGATCCTACCTCAGGTAACCAAAGATATGCGTCTCAACGTGCAGATGAACTATACATCACTCGAACTGGGAGAAGTCGTAGCTACCGCCATCCGAAAGCAGACAACCACCCTTGAAACCCTGAATGCCGACCGCGTCAAACTACTCCCCGACCCTGCCGGAGGAAGCATTGAAAGTCTGGTCGTTACATTTGCAGGCGTTACTTCCAATAACGAATTAAGTTCGCAATACTCCGTACGCGGCGGCAGCTATGACGAAAACATCGTATATGTGAACGGACTGGAAGTGTTCCGTCCGCTGCTCATCCGTTCCGGACAACAGGAAGGGTTGAGTTTTATCAACCCGGACATGACGGAAGCCGTCAATTTCTCCGCCGGAGGATTCGAAGCCCGTTATGGGGACAAGATGAGTTCCGTGCTGGACATCACCTACAAAAAACCGAAAGGATTCGAAGGTTCGGCTTCCGCCAGCCTGCTGGGAGCCAATGCTTATGTGGGCAGTTCTTCCGGCAAGTTCACACAGGTGACCGGTTTCCGTTACAAAACAGGACGATCTCTTTTGAAAACAACCGATACGGATGCCGAATATGATCCTAATTTCATTGATTTGCAGACTTATATGACATACCAGCTTGCTCCCAAATGGGAGATCAACTTTCTCGGAAACTTAGCCATAAACAATTATAAGTTCATTCCCCACACCCGAGAGACTTCTTTTGGAACGGCAACAAATGCCAAAAAATTTAAAGTATTCATGAGTGGCCAGGAACGGGATAAGTTCGAAACGTTATTCGGAGCACTCACTTTAAAGCATAACCTGAACGACAATACGGAACTCGGCTTGCAAGCATCCGCCTTTACCAGTAAGGAAGAGGAAGGATATGATATTGCCGGTGATTACTGGCTGGGAGATGCAGCCGAAGAAGGAGGCGGAGAAATACAGAAATTATCCATCGCACGCTATAACGAGCACGCTCGCAACCGTCTGCACTCCAATATCATGAATGTCGGGCATTATGGTGTCGCTCGCATAAAAAACAATACGTTGAAATGGGGTGCTACCGTCCAGTTGGAGAAAATCAACGACAAGATCAGCGAATGGGAAAAACGCGACTCCGCCGGATACTCGTTACCGCAAGGGGGCGGGAATGTCAACGTGATCGCAAACCTGTTCTCGGATAACAAACTGGAAAGCACACGTATTTCCGGCTATTTGCAGGATGTATTCAAGTTTCGTACCAAACAAGGACTGTTCACGCTGGTTGGTGGTGTACGCGGCAGCTATTGGAGTTATAACAGGGAATTTATATTCAGCCCGCGTGCTTCAATAGGTTTCATTCCGAACTTCGACCAGAACCTGACATTTCGGCTGGCTTCCGGTCTGTATTATCAGTCTCCGTTCTATAAGGAATTACGTACAACTGTGCAGGACGAACACGGCAACAGTATCATACAACTGAACAAAAACCTGAAATCACAGCGTTCCATCCATGTCATTGCAGGAGGCGATTATACATTCCGGGCATCCGGCAGAAATTTCAAAGTCAGTGCCGATATGTATTATAAAAAATTGGATAACCTGAACCCCTATACGGTGGATAATGTCAAAATCCGATACTACGGCGAGAACTGTGCGCAAGGCCATGCGATGGGGCTCGATGTCAAATTCTTCGGCGAATTTGTTCCGGGTACGGACTCCTGGATCAGCTTCTCCCTAATGAAAGCGGAGCAAAGCATCCGAGGGAGCGAATATGTACCGATGCCTAACAGCCAAGGTTATAATGTCTCGCTCTTTTTTCAGGATTATTTCCCCGGATACAAACGTGTCAAACTGAATCTGAAAGGCGTACTGTCCGGCGGCCTTCCCGTCACAGCCCCACGTACAGGCTACGAGGACGGCTATTTCCGTACTCCGACCTACAAACGCGTGGACCTCGGTTTCTCCTACCAGCTTGCCGGGGGAACGGATGCAATCATGGATCGCGGATTCTTCCGCAATCTCAAGAACATTTGGCTCGGATTGGATATTTTCAACTTGTTCGACATAAAGAACACTAGTTCCTATTATTGGATTACCAATATAGACAACCACCAGTACGCAATCCCTAATTACCTGACCGGAAGACAATTGAATATTCGACTTATCGTTGATTTTTAACCACATGATTTCAAAAATATGCTTTTTAAACATATCCGGATCATGCTGATAAATATTAACGAATTATTTCTCTATTAATAAAAAGAGTGTACCTTTGCCAACATAGAACAAAAAGCAATATTAAATTACTAAATTATTATTGACATGGAACTTACACATATCGAACATTTGGGTATCGCAGTAAAGAGCATCGAAGCTTGCCTGCCGTATTATGAAGAAGTTTTAGGACTAAAATGCTACAACATCGAAGAAGTAGCAGACCAGAAAGTAAAAACTGCATTCTTTAAAGTAGGCCAGACTAAGATCGAGTTGCTGGAGCCGACAAGTGAAGACAGTACAATCGCTAAATTTATCGAAAAGAAAGGTGAAGGTATCCACCACATTGCATTTGCTGTTCCCGACGTACAGGCAGCATTGGACGAAGCCGAATCAAAAGGTATCAAGCTGATCGACAAAGCTCCTCGTGGAGGTGCAGAAGGCTTGAACATTGCATTCCTTCACCCGAAATCGACATGCAGCGTTCTGACCGAACTTTGCATGCCGGGAAAATAAGAAACAATTGACAATTGAGAATTGACAATTATTTGATGCTATTCAATTGTCAATTCTCAATCGTTAATTGCCAATTAAATAAGTTCATTTCTAACAACAAATCTATAGTACAATGAGTAACCAACTTGAAAAAGTAAAGGAGCTTATCGCCCTTCGCGAAACAGCTCGTTTAGGTGGTGGAGAAAAAAGAATCGAATCTCAGCACAAAAAAGGTAAATACACCGCACGCGAACGTATTGCCATGTTGCTGGATGAGGGAAGTTTTGAAGAATTCGATATGTTCGTACAACATCGTTGTACAAACTTCGGTATTGAAAAAACTAAGTATTTGGGCGACGGTATCGTAACAGGTTACGGAACGATCGACGGACGTCTGGTATATATTTATGCTCAGGATTTCACCGTGTTCGGCGGTGCTTTATCCGAAGCATTGGCCATGAAGATCTGTAAAGTAATGGATCAGGCCATGAAGATGGGTGCTCCCGTTATCGGTCTGAACGACTCGGGTGGCGCACGTATCCAGGAAGGTGTCAACGCCTTGGCCGGTTATGCAGAAATCTTCCAACGTAATATCTTGGCTTCCGGGGTTATTCCTCAGATTTCCGGTATCTTCGGTCCATGTGCCGGCGGTGCGGTTTACTCTCCTGCCCTGACAGACTTCAATATCATGACCCGCGGAACAAGTTACATGTTCCTGACTGGTCCGAAAGTTGTAAAAACAGTTACAGGCGAAGACGTTACACAGGAACAATTAGGTGGCGCAAGCGTACATACGACCAAATCCGGTGTGGCCCACTTCGCAGTCGATACGGAAGAAGACGGTTTACAGTTGATCCGCAAATTGATCAGCTTCCTGCCGCAGAACAACCTGGAAGAAACTCCTCTGATCGAATGTAAAGACCCGATCGACCGTCTGGATGACAACCTGAACGACATCATCCCTGACAATCCTAACCAGGCTTACGATATGTATGAAGTTATCGGAACCATCATCGATAACGGCGAATTTCTGGAAGTACATGCCGACTATGCCAAGAACATTATCGTCGGTTTCGCCCGTTTTAACGGCCAGACTGTCGGTATCGTAGCCAACCAGCCGAAAGTAATGGCAGGCTGTCTGGACAGCAACGCCTCCCGCAAGGCAGGCCGTTTCGTCCGTTTCTGCGATGCTTTCAACATTCCTTTGGTTACATTGGTTGACGTACCGGGATTCTTACCGGGTACAGGCCAGGAATACAACGGTGTTATCCTGCACGGAGCCAAATTGCTTTACGCTTACGGCGAAGCCACAGTGCCTAAAGTAACTGTAACATTGCGTAAATCTTACGGTGGAGCCTATTGTGTGATGAGCTCCAAACATCTGCGTGGCGATATGAACTACGCATGGCCGACAGCCGAAATCGCAGTTATGGGCCCAAGCGGCGCTGTAGAAGTGATCTTTGCAAAAGAAGTGGCTGCCTCGGAAGATCCGAAAGCTTGCGCTGCAGAAAAAGAAGCCGAATACAAAAAAGCATTTGCAAACCCATACAATGCAGCTCAATATGGCTATATCGACGATGTTATCGAACCTCGTAACACTCGTTTCCGTATTATTCGTGCTTTACAACAATTGCAGACCAAGAAGTTAAGCAATCCTGCCAAGAAACATGACAATCTGCCTCTATAATTCTTAAAACAGGAAATGAATATGATTAATAAGAAAATAGGGGTATTGCTGCTGTTCGCGTTGCTCGTTTCATTCGGAGCAAAAGCACAGCGTGCAACCTCCATGCGAATAAATGAAGTGCTGGTCATCAACGAAGATAACTTTGTTGATGATTACGGCAAACGCCATGCCTGGATCGAATTGTTCAACAATTCGGCCGGTTCGGTCAATATCGCCGGTTGCTACTTGACTAATGACAAGAGCAACCCGAAAAAGTATCCGATTCCGAAGGGCGACGTTCTAACAGTAATTCCTCCTCGCCAGCACACTTTGTTCTGGGCAGACGGAGAACCGGATCGGGGAACATTCCATGTCAATTTCACGCTCGACCCATCAAAAGAAAATTACATTGCGTTATACGATGCAGACGGTAAAACTCTGATCGATGAGATCGTTATCCCTGCTTCACAAAAAGCAGATGTCAGCTATGGTAGAACTTTAGACGGACAAGGTGAATGGACAGCTCTGACAAAAGTTACACCCAGCACCAATAACGTAACATTGGATTCTAACGAGAAAATCGAGAACTTTAAAGAAAATGATTCTTGGGGTATCGGTATGACCCTGACTGCCATGGCAGTTGTGTTCTCCGGATTATTCCTGTTGTTCATCATCTTTAAACAAATCGGAAAGCTCTCGATCGCGGCCAGCAAACGCAATGCACAGAAAGCGGCCGGAGCGGCTGTTATTGCAGACAATGCAGGTCAGGAATCCGGGGAAATCTTTGCGGCTATCGGTGCGGCTCTATACGAAATGAGCGACGACAACCACGACATCGAACATACGGTTCTGACGATCCGCAAGGTTCAAAGATCTTATTCTCCGTGGAGTTCCAAGATTTACGGTCTGCGTGAAGTTCCCAAAAAGTAATTATCTCTAAAAACAAACAAGAATGAAAAGTTTTAAATATACTATTAACGGTAACGTATATAAAGTACATATCAGCTCGGTAGTGGATGACATCGCTGAAGTAGAAGTAAACGGTACTCCCTATCAGGTAAAAATGGAGAAACCGGCAAAAAAACAGATGGTTACACTGAAACGCCCGGCTCAAGCTCCTACAACGGCAAGTGGCGAACCGGTTATTTCCCGTCCGGCAGCCTCAACCACCAAGGGCGCTGTCAAATCTCCGCTGCCAGGTGTAATCCTGCAGGTTAACTGTAAAGTCGGTGATACTGTCAAGAGAGGCCAGAATCTACTTGTCCTCGAAGCCATGAAGATGGAAAACAACATCAACGCCGACCGTGACGGCAAAATCATTGAAATAAAAGTAAACAAAGGGGATTCCGTACTGGAAGGTGCTGACCTCGTCGTAATAGGATAATATTATGTTAGGATCAGTATTATTACAGGCAGCAGGTACGGCTCATGAAAGCTTTCTCCAGTTCTTGGGAGAAAACTTGGAGTTGTTCCTCACTTATACAGGAGTCTACAACGCGACACCGGGTCACCTTATCATGATCCTTGTCGGTCTGTTGTTCATCTTCCTGGCTATTAAATATGAATTCGAGCCTATGCTCCTTATCCCTATCGGATTCGGTATCCTGATCGGTAACATTCCGTTCAAAGATGCAGGATTGCAGGTGGGTATTTACGAACAAGGTTCTGTGCTGAACATCCTCTACCAGGGTGTAACCTCCGGATGGTATCCGCCGTTGATCTTCCTCGGTATCGGGGCCATGACCGATTTCTCCGCATTGATCTCCAATCCTAAACTGATGTTGATCGGTGCAGCGGCTCAGTTCGGTATTTTCGGAGCATATATCATCGCTCTTCAAATGGGATTTGAACCGAACCAGGCCGGTGCAATCGGTATCATCGGTGGTGCCGACGGCCCGACAGCAATCTTCCTTTCTTCCAAGTTAGCTCCGAACTTGATGGGTGCTATTGCAGTATCAGCATACTCTTATATGGCGCTGGTTCCTATTATCCAGCCTCCGTTCATGCGCCTGCTGACGACTCAGAAAGAACGTCTGATCCGTATGAAACCGCCGAGAGCCGTTTCTTCCACGGAAAAGATCGTATTCCCGATCGTAGGCCTGTTGCTGACTTGCTTCCTTGTTCCTTCCGGTCTGCCTCTGTTGGGTATGCTGTTCTTCGGAAATTTGTTGAAAGAAAGTGGTGTAACACGTCGTTTGGCTGAAACAGCCCGTGGTCCGCTGATTGATACGATCACGATCCTGTTAGGTATTACGGTAGGTGCTTCTACTCAAGCAACTCAGTTCCTGACATTGAACTCCATCAAGATCTTCGGTTTGGGAGCGTTGTCATTCGTGATCGCAACTTGTGCAGGTATCCTGTTCGTGAAGTTCTTCAACCTGTTCTTGAAAGAAGGCAATAAGATCAATCCGCTTATCGGTAACTCCGGTGTGTCTGCCGTGCCCGACTCTGCCCGTATCTCTCAGAACGTAGGTCTGGAATATGATCCGACCAACTACCTGTTGATGCACGCCATGGGTCCGAACGTAGCAGGTGTAATCGGTTCTGCCGTAGCAGCCGGTATCCTGTTGGGATTCTTAGGATAATTCACTTATTCTACATAAAAAGGAGCTGAACTCCAAGTCATCTCCAAATATAAAAAATTACCCAAGTTTACGGACTTTAACGTATTCTTGGGTAAGTTTGTATATGCGCACAACGATTCATCAGAAGTATATTAATGGCTGTATCATAAAAAACTATTTACGACACAGCCTCCCTTTTTATATCCGACCTTATCAGATATTTTGTTCGACGGTCATCGGATCTGTCTCTGGATTTGCCTCCTGTTCCAATGTTGTCCCCAAAAACAACCAAATCATTAACAGGATAATCGCGATCACCACACCAAAGACCAGCAGTACATTCGTATTCTTTCGTCTCATGTCTATTCTTCAATATTGATTTGAAGATTAAACAAGACACCCCCTTTTTTGGTTTAACCGTTCCTTACTTTTGTTCTTTATTTAACTGAGTAAATATTTTAGAAAGAATGTTTTTTTCTTCACTTACAAATACAATTGGAAATAGACGATCCAACTATCATACCATCATAATTGGCAATAACCCACTATATATCAACACAAAACAGCCATGACAGTTCGCAAAACAACTGTCATGGCTACTATCATACCATCATACATAAAATTAGTCAATCAATTATATATCAACCATCTACTTCTTCCACATAATAACAAGTCCCCCTCATCGTCCGCTTATTCGGCACGCTATTCCGCTTCAAAAGCTTGCCGAAATTAAAGATCATCGTTTTTGTAATGTTAAAACCGGGTTGTTTCTCCGCGATCATATCCAGTATCTCGGACGCCAGAAGCGGCTTTGCCTCTTCAATATCCTCCGCGATCTTGAAATAACGCAGGAACAGTTGCTCTTCAGCCGGCTGCTGCTGGAAATCCCTGTTGTTTTCAGTGATCAGCGCCTCTTCCTCCGGAGTAAACCAAAAACGTTCACCACGCCTCAACAATTCTTTCGCTTCCGCATACAACTGATCATAATCGATCGGCTGGGCATAATCGATCCGCCCCTTCACCTCCACGCAAATGAAACGGCGGCTACCGGTCGGATCTGTCAGCAAATCATAATTGTTGCTGGTCGCGATAAACGTGGCATAGCGACGCAAGTTACGGCTCGCACTCTGATAAGGCAAACGAGTGTTCACAACCGCTTTTTGCAGGATATGCTTCAAAAAACTTTGATGAGAACTTTTCACTGAATCAAATTCATCGATATTAATCAACGCATACCGGTGCAAAGCCAACTCCGCCCCACGGCGATTGCCGAAATCGATACTGTCCGTATAATAAGGACGCAACACTGGTGGCAACAAATTCAAGCAAAACGTGGACTTCCCACACCCTTGGCCACCGACCAACAGAGGTGTCGTACTATTCCCGTGTTCCGAATCCAGTTCCATCCAATGTGCCACCATGCTTAGGAACCAGCGGTAAAACAAATCTCCCCATACCGGATTGTCACAAGGGACACGCCCGGCTAATGCCCTGATGCGTTCTTTTCCGTCCCAAGCCGGAAGATTCCCAAGAAAATGGTCGATAGGATGATATATCGGAACACGATCGGAATTGACATACCGGTCGATATCCTTGTCCCATACATTCAACCCTTCCTGCTGGGCTTCCAGGCAAATGGAATTCCGGACTTTCGTCGTATAAGGCTTGTAAACGAACTGTATCATCGAACGGTCCAAATATTCCACTCCACCGCTCATCTCATTCGTCCGGAAGAAATAACGCCGGTTCATAAACTCGTCCAACCGCAACACCAACGACATGGATGGCGGGACGGAAGAGAGCGGCTCCGCACGGTTTGAAACATTCTCCAACGTATATGCCGTACGGAAAGCCATACGGACGTCTATCTTATATTTTTTCAAAGCTTCATAGCGCAATGTCCAGCCCACCGCCTCTTCCTCCGGTATTCCAAGCCGGCAGCAAGCCTGCGCCAAGTCGATGAACAGCAGTTGGATATCATCTTCCGGGCTTTCTGAAAACCGGCGCGTCATCTCCATCAGGATGACACTGAACAGCGTGGCGATCTGCCCGTTCCGATCCGCTCCCGGAGCCATCATCTCCAACGGATCCCGAACCGAAGAAGGCACGATCTTCAAGTCACCCCCGTCCGGCATCTGCAAAGGTTGCTCGATCCGGATCGCCACCGCATCCGGATTGTAATAGGCGTCCGGATCCACACTCATCCGGCACCCCCGCGACAGGAACGGTTCTTTCAACGATATAATGCTGCCCAACTGCGGCTGGTAATGCCGCACCGCCAGCTGATAAGCCGCAGCATGAAACATACGGGCCTGCTCCTCTTTTTTCGGCAGCGAGCCGTCGGGCAGCACAAAAGGAACCACGATCTTGACCGAACGCCCGCTCAGCCCGACGAACGCCAGCAAGGTCTGCGGCAGGGCGGCAGCTTCACGGCGGACGGCCTCCGCCTCACTCTGGCTTTCCAAGCCGTTCACTTCCAACAAGACATACCCGTTATAACGCCTCAACTGTATTCCATCGCCATTCTTCTTGAACGTCGAGCCAAAAGCCAGAACCGGTAGTTTTCCGGACAAATCCGTGGTTCGTGCCAAAAACGCCATATTCAATTTTCGACGAACCGACAGTATCGCTTCCGCATCTTTGCCGTTTTTCAGCAACCCGACAATATATTCCATATCACGCGAGTGCATCCGCAACACGCCTTTTTTATGCCTGTAATATGTGATTTGCATTACCAAGGATTTCTTTCGAATTTGACAAATTTCATGCTCTTTCTCACACAGGGAGCCATCCTGAAACAGACACGACGCGCCTTCACCCGATGGGGAGTACATTTTTTCGGATCTTCGAAGCCTTCGCTCCCTGCCGAAAGATAAAAATCACCCAACCCGTCCAACTCCACGGAATAGCCGTCTTTCAACAATTCAAGAATCATCCCTCCGATCTCGCAAACCGAAGCGAACACATCACCTCGGCTCAACGAGCAACGATCGGCAACCAAATCAGCCAGCTTTTTCGTTGAAACCCGCCCGCACGTAACCGGAACACCATAATAGCGTACTTTATCTTCCGCTCCCGTCTTGTCCAGTTTTTGCCGGACTACATAGTAATGTGCCATAAATAACAGTATTTTTAATATTAAACAACCAGATATTCTTCTCAAGACGCCCATTTTAACACTTTTTACACCCCCATCTGAACGGTATCAACCCCCGGGTCTCACCCCTTCCGACACCCGGATGACGGGCTTCTTTTCTTATTACAAATATACAAATAAAACATCTATAATGCAAATATTTACAGCACTTTATTCAATTATATCTACACTTATTTTTCCCCAGCACGAAGACAGAATCATGTGATATACGACATGATAGTATGATAGTATGAAATGATAGTTGAAAATAGATACTATCATATTTTTATAAACTAATATACAGATATTTATATGTAAATATGATAGTATGATAGTTGGATTTAAAAAAAATCGTATGTATATAATAGGTGGATGTTTACAGCAG
>ULYV01017945.1_pt1 | contig 12905 bp, 6 predicted proteins | sample 1962461 | NCBI WGS metagenome assembly ULYV01 (sample SAMEA4835871, study PRJEB28245) | human gut metagenome | biome: gut microbiome; material: fecal sample | place: Denmark | collected 2008 | reverse complement strand
TACCAGTGCATCAGCGCATACGGCAGCGCACTCTCCAAACTCGCACCAACTCCGAATATCGACCGACTCGCTGAGCGTGGCATGCGCTTCGACCGCGCCTTCGTAGAGAACTCGCTCTCTACGCCGTCGCGCGCCTGTCTTATGACCGGTCAGTACAGTCATCAGAACGGACAGCGCCAGCTGGGCGAGGGCATTGACACCACGCGCACGTTCTTCACCGAACTGCTGCAGGAGGCTGGCTATCAGACCGCCGTTGTGGGCAAGTGGCACATGGGTTGCGACCCTAAGGGCTTCGACTACTATCATGTGTACAACGACCAGGGACAGTACTGGAATCCGCAGTATCGTGGCACCGACACCAACAACGAGTTCGTCGTGGAGGAGGGCTATTCTACAGACCTCACCACCGACCATGCTCTCGACTTCATCGAGCACCGCGACCCGTCGAAACCGTTCTGCCTGCTCCTTCACCATAAGGCGCCGCACCGCAACTGGCAGGCAAACCTGAAGTATCTCGGCATGTACGACGACGTGGAGTTCCCGATGCCAGAGAACTTCTACGACGACTATGCTACGCGCGGCTCTGCCGCTCGCACGCAGAAGATGTCGGTTACGCGCGATATGCGTTGGGAGCAGGACTTCAAAGTGCCGGAAATGCTCGACCTCAACAACCCCGACAGTCAGGATTCGTACAACGCTCTCATGGGCGAAATCAACCGCATGACTCCCGAACAGCGCTCGGCTTGGGGACGCTACTACTTCCCGCGCAACCGTCGTCTGCTCGAGGCGCAACTCAAGGGCAAGGACCTCGACAACTGGAAGTATCAGGTTTACATCCGCGACTATATGTCCGTGATAGCAAGCGTTGACGAGAGCGTGGGCCGTGTGCTCGACTATCTCGACAAGAACGGACTCACCGACAACACAATGATTGTATACACCTCTGACCAGGGCTTCTACATGGGCGAGCACGGCTGGTTCGACAAGCGCTTCATGTACGAGGAGTCGCTGCGCACACCGCTCATCGTGAGCTATCCGGGTCACACCAAGCCCGGCTCTGTATGCAACCGCATTGTGCAGAACATCGACTATGCTCCGACGTTCCTCGCTCTCGCCGGCGTTTCGCAGCCGAAGGACATGCCGGGACGTTCGCTCGTGCCGGTACTCGACAACGGCGACAACGTGAAGAACTGGCGCCAGAGCATCTACTACCACTACTACGACTATCCGACATACCACATGGTGCGCAAGCACGACGGTGTACGTACCGACCGTTATAAGCTCATCCATTTCTACGGCAAGGGCGGACTCGACGCTGTGCCTGAGAACAAGTATCAGAACGTGCCGGGTACACGCGAGTATGCTACGCTTAAAGGATTGGAGTCAATCGGCTACTTCGAGCCGAAGGATGAGGCTGTGGACTACTGCGAGCTCTACGACTTGCAGGCTGACCCGCACGAGCAGAATAACATCTTCGGCAAACCGGGTACGGAAAAGATTACGAAGCAGTTGCAGCGCGAGCTGAACAAGTACAGAAAGACTCTCGCCGTTGACGAGTATTAGAAAGGTTTCAAGTTGTCAACTGCGCAACAAATGCATAATTACTGCACAACAAATGCATAATTACCGCGTAGCAAAAATCTTGTTACCGCACTTCGGTTACATCGTTACCGCGTAAAGGTAATTTCCTTACCAGTTCGCGGTAACAACCGATGTACGCAGTTTAACTTGCTTTTGTTCACAGTTTAACTTGATTTTGTCTTACCCTATATATATAAAAGGTAAAGAAGTAAAAGATTAAACACCGCAGCTTATGCTTTTAATCTTTCACTTCTTTACCTTTTTATTTATGAAAGTCCGTTTTACTTTTTTACTTTTAAAACTCCTTTTTACTTTTTTACTTTTTTACTCTTAAATCTTCACTCCCAATCTTACCAATCCTACGCACTTGTTCTTGCCGTCGGTGTTGGCAAAATGCAGAGCCGGTTGCAGCGAGAATATCTTGTTGAACTGAATGTTGCAGGTGAGCTCAGTCGCCCATTCGTCCTTTTCGTCGATACGCGTGTAGGAAGAGAACACGCCGAACTCAGCCTTCTTGTACGCATACCTGCCGCAGACGAGATAGAAGTCGTGGCAAGTGATGTTGTTGCCGAAGGCGTGCGAATATCCGGCAAGCACGGAGAAACGTTCCGTAAGGTCGTGCTCGGCATAAGCCCAGACAACGGGGCGCATCTGCTTTGGCGCCGTAGCGTGCAAGTCGCTGTAGAGCACGCTGCCGCCTACGTATGCGCGCGTCGCGTTCTTGTCGTATTCGCCCTGCGCCATGAGGAACACGCCGTCGCTCTCGGGGCAGATGCGGAACACATTGTCTCTCTTGCTGAAGTCTTTGTATCCGACGCCGTTGTAGAGCGATGTCTCCAGGCTGAAAGCATCCTTCGTATAGCCATAGTGAATGCCGAGCGCAGATACGGGATATGCGGCGATGTCGTAGTTGGCGGTGATGGTGGGGAAGGCTCCGCACGAACTGTGCGTGAACAAGCCAAGCATGTCGCTGCAGAAATAGTTATCGTCTATGCGGTGGATGCCAGCAAACAGATGGTGGCGCTCGTTTATCTGCCACGCCAAGCCCGCCGTTGTGAGCGCAAAAGGTATGTTCGGAGCGTCGATGCTCGAGAAGTTCTGCAGGCAGTTGGTGAGTATCGCCTCGTCGGTTGTCAGCACACTTATCGACCCCAACTCAACGGATAGCTTGCTCGTGAGCGGCAATTGCGCGCCCAACTCAAGCAGATTCACCGACTTCAGCTTCTTGAAGTCGGTCTGCACCTCGCCCGTATACTCCAAACCGAACGTCGGACGCGCCTTTTGCACGTCCGTTTCCTGCGCCATCGTGCAGTTGTTGCTGCCGATGAGCGCTACAAAAGTGAGTATTGCTATCTTAAAAATCTTTGTTGTCTTCATTTTCATTGCAAAATTAGGCTTTTTCTGAGACATGCCCAATACTTATTTTTTATGTTTTGCGTGTCTGTCGTACCATTCCGATACCTAAAAATAGTTATGGAAAAGGCTTTTTTCGAGGGTTTTGTCTAAGAGAATATTGCTTATGCTCTTTTAATAATGTATACTTTCTGTCGAATAATCAAAAATGGGTAGTGCTTTTCGTCCGTTTCGTTTACCATATTTTAAGTATTGTCTACTTTTTTTCTTAAAACTACCTTTGCACTCGTAAAATTATGACAAAGATGAAGAAATCTACAATCATTTCTATGGCGTGTGCAGCGGTGGCAGTATGCAGTCCGCTCGCATCAAATGCGCAGACAGTGGCTGCAGACAGTGTGATGCAGCACGCCCGAGGTTCACGACTCAGCGTCGGCGGATACGGCGAAGTGGCTTACAGCCGCAACTTCTACAGCGACAGTGGCAACAGATACAGTTCGGCTAAACTGCACAAGAACGACCCCAGTCACGGGCGTTTCGACATTCCGCATGCAGTTATCTACCTCGGCTACGACTTTGGCAAGGGCTGGACGTTAGGCACCGAGATTGAGTTCGAGCACGGCGGCACTGGTTCGTCTATCGAATACGAGGCAGAAGAATCTATTGAGTTTGAACAGGAGCAGGAACGCGGTGGCGAAGTGGAGTTGGAGCAGTTCTGGATTCAGAAGTCGTTCGGACGTTTCGCCAACATACGTGCCGGCCATATCGTCGTGCCCGTAGGTCTGACCAACGCCTACCATGAGCCGCTCAACTTCTTCACCGTCTATCGTCCCGAAGGCGAGAACACCATTCTTCCCTGCACATGGCATCAGACTGGCGTTTCGTTCTGGGGCCATGCCGGCGACTTCCGTTACGAGTTGCAGATGGTGGCAGGTCTCGACGCATGGCAGTTCTCGCGCGACAACTGGATTAAGCCCGGCACTACGAAGCCCTTCGAGTTTGAGGTGGCTAACAAGTACGGCTTTGCGGCGCGCGTAGACAACTATACCGTGCCCGGCTTGCGATTGGGCGTGAGCGGCTACTTCGGCCAGTCGATGCACAACGCCGTTCCGCACGACATGGAGACGGGCAACAACAAGCGCATCAAGGGTAACGTATATCTCGGTGCGTTCGACTTCACATACAACGCGCACAACTGGGTGGCACGCGGCAGCGCCGACTACGGCTACGTGAGCAACGCGAAGGAGATTAGCGCTATGCGCAAGCCTAACACACAGTTCGTGAAGCCTTACCAGTCTAATCAGGTGTTCGGTTCGCACGCCATTGCCACAAGCGTGGAAGTAGGCTACGACATCTTCTCGCAGATTGAGAAGTTGCGCGCAGCCCGCCAGAAGATGTATGTGTTCGGCCACTTCGAATACTACAACTCGTGCCTCGGCGGATCGAAGGAGTATACAAGCAAGAAGATCTTCTCCGGCGGCGTCAACTACTATCCGTTGCCGCAGATCTGCGTGAAGGCAGAATACAGCTATCGCAAGTTCAAGCAGCAGTATAACGACGAGCCGGCTCTGAACATAGGCGTGGCTTATCAAGGACAATTCCTTTAAAAGTAAAAAGACAAAGTTCCTATAGTAATAATAAAAAAACATCAAAGACACAATGAAAAAGTTTAAGCAGTTAGTAATGGCGTTCCTCGTCGGAGTCGTTTCGTTCGGCTTCACAGCATGTGACGACAACAACAACGAGGTGAAGTTCGAACTTCCTGAAGTTGGTCAGGCTACAGTAAACGTAAGCTCTTCAGACAAGGAGATGCAGAAGGTAGCAAAGGTTTACGTAAACCAGGTTGTTTATCCCACATATCAGGCACTTGCCGCAAACGCACGCACACTCTACACCACAACAGCCGCTCTCTACACCGCAGCAGAGGCAGGCACCATGACACAGGCTCAGATTGACGCAGCCTGCGAAGCCTTCAAGGACACACGTCGCGAGTGGGAGCGCAGCGAGGCTTTCCTCTATGGCTCGGCTTCTGACAACGAGCTCGATCCGCACATCGACTCATGGCCTCTCGACCACGACGAACTTGTGAACGCCCTCAAGAATCCTACACTCGTTGCAGGCTTCAAGGGTAGCGACCCCGCTAAGTTCGTGTCAGAGAACAACAGCCACTTCCAGTCGGTGCTCGGTTTCCACGGCATGGAGTTTGTTCTTTTCCGCGACGGCAAGAACCGCACCGTAGACGCACTCAAGGCTAACGAGACAGAAGAAGGCATGACATCAGTAAAGGGCATCGACGAGCTCGCATTCCTTCAGGCTGTAGCAGCCGACGTGCGCAACATCACCGCACTTCTCGAGTTCACATGGATGGGTAGCGCATCAAGCAACGAGACAAAGTCCGTGCTCAGCAACGCAAGCTACGTGTTCTCTTCACTCCGCTACAACGGTTTGGCTGCCAACGGCACAATGTGCTACGGTCAGTTCCTGCTTTCTCCGTCTGTAACAACGGGCTACAACTCATGGCAGGGCACCGTTCGCCAGATTTTCGTAGGCGGTTGCTCTAACATCTGCGCAGAGGTTGCCGATCAGAAGCTCGGTCAGGCTTACCGCACAGCCACCGGTTCGGGCTCAGCAGAAGACTCTCGCGACTATATCGAGTCGCCTTACAGCCATCGTTCATTCATCGACTATCAGGATAACATATACTCTATAAAGAACACGCTTTACGGCACACGCGACGTGAACGCCGCTTCTCCGGCAGAGCACTCGCTCCTGAACCTGCTAAAGGCTATGAACTACTCTGGTCTGAACGACCTCACAGCGGCTCTGAACAATGCCATCCAGGCACTTGAGACAGCTAAGAACAGCGGCAAGTCGTTTGTTGAGGCTCCTGGAGCTCAGCACGTAAAGGACTGCATCGACGCTGTTTCTGCTCTCGACGAAGAGCTGAACAAGGCTGGCGACTGGGTGAACAAGCAGGAGGAGCTTTAAGCGCCCTGCATTGTTCGGCAGTTTAGAAATACAAAACCAAGGCTTTTTAAAATTATACAGCAATGAAACGAATCTATCTCATGGGCTCATTAGCAATGGCCCTCTCTCTATCGCTGTTCTCGTGTACTGACGAGAACAGCGATCCGTCGGGTGATGACTTCAAGCCAATGGAGTCGGACGGCAAGTATGTAGGCGAGGCTGTCGGCAACTTCTCTAAAGAGGAGTGGTATCCTGGCGGCGAACTCGGAACAACCGACAATGTGGCTTCAGGATGCTACGAAGACGAATCACCTGCCGTAACCGCACAGGGACTTATCGACGATTTCAACGCCGGCGAGAAGTTCTTTGAGCGTCAGTTCACGTCAGCCAACTCGGGCTTCAAGGGACTTGGTCCGGCTTCCGTGCGCCGCTCGTGTCTCGACTGCCACCCCAACTACGGACATGGCCGCCGCATGGACTCGTACACTACGTCCTACGGCAATGGCAACGGCTATCTGCTCGCTGTGTATCACCCCGTAGACGGAGCCAACAGCAACGACGGCGGCTATGTAGCCGAAGTGACCGGTATGCCGCAGACACAAGCCACAGAACCCTTCAAGGCACCTATCGACGAGAGCCAGGTCAAAATGCAATGGCATCACGTTACGGCAATGGAAAGCGGTCTGCCTATGAAGTTCCCCGACGGCGAGGCTTACGACCTTATCTATCCTGAGGTGACGATACCGCGCTCGGCGTTCCGCACCAACCCTAATCCTTACGACACGGGCAATAAGGCAGTGGCTGTCCGCGTAGAGTCTACAATCGGCGTGATGGGTACGGGTCTGCTCGATGCCATCACTGAAGAGGATCTCAAGGCGCAGTATGCCTCTACAGCCAACTACTACAAGAACGTAGCAAAGGTGGCTAACGTTTCGGAGTACGTTAACCCGAACTTCTGGGATGCTTCTGCCGACAACTTCGCTTCAGGTGCATGGTATCCCGGCACCGAGAACACCGGTGTATACGCCGACGGCGGCAACGGCAAGCCGATGGTGAAGCGCTTCACCTACGCTCTGACACGTGCCACACTGCAGGACGGACCTGGCGCCAACGCCATCTGGAACATCACGAACGTGACACGTCCCGACCGTCCGAAGCTCTACACCACAAACGCTTGGGCTGCGGCAATGGCAGAAGACAAGGAGGTGATAGAGAAGATAAAGAACGACCCGACATCACCGTTCTGGGCATCTACCGACGATGAGATAAGCAAGCGTGTGAACGGACTGCTGAAGCCCGGCACCAACCAGTTCAGCAACGAGTGGCACAACTTTGAGCCAGAGATGTCTGCCGACCACTTCTACGAGTTCATGGTATGGCATCGCGGTCTTGCCATTCCGCGCGCCCGCAACCTCAACGATGCGCGTGTGCAGCAGGGCAAGAAGGTGTTCATGGAGATAGGTTGCGCCAACTGTCACCGCCCGTCGTGGAAGACCGGCTCGGACAACTACTGGACACCGAATATGATTGCAGGCAAGAAGTTGCCGCGCTACGCCAACCAGACCATCTATCCGTACAGCGACATGATGCAGCACAAGCTCTACATGGTGAACGACATACACGGATCATGGTGTCGCACAACACCGTTGTGGGGACGCGGACTCGCCGCAACCAACGGTAGCGGCGTAGAACGCTTGCACGACTGCCGCGCCCGCAACGAGGTAGAGGCAATCATGTGGCACGCTTACTCGAAGAACTCGCACGCCTACAATTCGGCACTCAAGTTCTACAATCTTTCCAAGGCAGACCGCGACGCAGTGGTCATGTTCCTTCGCTCTATTTAGTAACTTATTTCCCACGGCTTCCTGCGAAGTACGTGGGAGAATAATCATATATAAGCAAACCGAATTATGCAAAACCCTTTAAAGAAGACACTCTTCGCATTGTATGTTTTAGTGATAGTCTGCATGGCAGCCGCTACAGTCGTGGAGAAGTATAGCGGAACCGACTTTGTGCGCTCCAATGTGTACGGCGCATGGTGGTTCTCGCTGCTTTGGGCTGTGCTCACGGCTGCTGGCATCATCTATTTTCTGCGCCACCGCTGCAAGTCGTGGTCGGGCATAGCGCTCCACCTCTCGTTCGTGGTGATACTCGCGGGCGCTTTTGTGACACACGTCAGTTCGGAGCGCGGCACGGTTCATCTGCGTCAGGGTGCATACATCAGCACCTGCGTGATGTACGACCGTCACAACCAGCCGCACGACGCGCAGATGCCGTTCCAGATGCGCCTCGACCGCTTCGATGTGCAATACCATGAAGGCACCGACGCGGCAGAAGACTACGTGTCGCAGTTCACAATCATTGACCACGGCAAGCAATACAGCGGCAAGGTGTCGATGAACCGCATCTTCAGATACGGAGCGATGCGCTTCTACCAGTCGTCTTACGACAACGACATGCTCGGCGCGTCCGTCTCCTTCAACTCCGACCCCATTGGCATACCCCTTACCTATACGGGCTACGCTCTGCTGTTCTTCTCGCTCGTATACATGCTCTTCGACCCACACGGAGCCTACCGCAAACTCTTGCGCCTCTCGCATCTGAAGAAAGGACTGATGATGATGGCGCTGCTTTTCGCGCTCGGTTCAAGTTCGGCTGAGGCACACGTTCTGCCTAAGGAAAGCGCCGACCGCTTCGGACGTCTGATGGTACTGCACAACAGTCGCATCTGTCCGCTGCAGACCCTCGCCATCGACTTCACCAAGAACCTCTACGGCAAGGCATCGTATAACGGCTACACGCCCGAGCAGGTGCTCACCGGCTGGATGTTCTACGCCGATGACTGGATGCAGGAGCCGATGCTCCGACTGAAAGGTGCCGAGATGCGCGACCGTCTGCAGCTGCCCGAATACGTGCCCGTAAGCCAGTTCTTCAACAGCGCGATGGGCGGCTACACGCTCGGTCCGTACGTGCAGGAATACTATGGCGGCAACCACGATGCGTTCCATTCGCAGGTGGCTGCCATAGACAATAAGATACAACTGATAATGGAGCTGCGCAGTGGCTCGCTCCTTAAACTCTTTCCTTATACACATAAAGGCAAAACAACATGGTTTGCGCCTACAGACGACCTGCCCAATGCGATGGACAGAGAGCACCAGCAGTTCGTGCGCTCGATATGTCTGCTGCTCGGCGACTGCGCCCTTGCGTCCGACTACACGCAGATGGACGCCGTAGTGGGCAAGATGCTGAAGTATCAGCAGAAGAATGGGGGAGCGTCGATGCCTTCCGACCGATGTGTCGCAGCCGAACGTATATACAATCGCATACCTTTCGCCACAATACTCTTCATGCTGTGTCTGGCGATGGGCATAATCTCTTTCCTTTACGCTATAATAAGAATGTGTCGTGAGGACAACGGCGCGAACAATGTCGGTACGGACGCCGAACCCGTGCGGAAAGAGCGCAGCAAAAGACGGCATCTCACGTTCTTCGGTGCGAGTTACGCCGTGCTGCTTCTGTCGTTCTGCGCGCTCACCTACTGCGAGTATCTGCGCTGGACCATCAGCGGCACGCTACCCATGACCAACGGCTACGAGACTATGCTCTTCGTAGCGTGGCTCGTACAGCTGCTCGCGCTTGTCTGCGGTGTGCGCCTCCGCTTGCTCGTGGCGTTGGGCTTCCTTATGTCGGGCTTCTTCCTGCTTGTGAGTCACATCGGACAGATGGACCCGCAGATAAAGCACACGATGCCCGTGCTCAACTCGCCGCTGCTCAGCGTGCATGTGTCTATAATAATGATGGGTTTTGCCATGCTCTCGTTCACGTTCATCAGTGGACTCACCGCCATTCTGCTACGCCTCGTCAGCCGCACGGCGCAGCCTAAGATGGTGCAGCTGCAGCAGCTCTCGCTCGTGTTTCTCTATCCCGCACTTGCCGCGCTCGGCATCGGCATCTTCATCGGAGCCATTTGGGCAAACGTCTCTTGGGGCGAGTATTGGGGATGGAATCCTAAGGAGGTGTGGGCGCTCATCACGTTCATGATATACGCCATACCGCTGCATGCGCGTTCGGTGGCTCAGCTTCGCCGCCCTACGGCGTTCCATCTCTTCATGACGCCGGCTTTCCTGACGCTCGTAATGACCTATTTCGGCGTCAACTATTTCCTCGGCGGAATGCACAGCTATGCATAACGACTCTTTGCTTTAAACAGAATATACCTGCAGGCGTTTTAAACCGGACGCTTGCAGTTTTTTTTGCATCTGCAGAGTAGGGCACAAAAAAACAGTGGCACAACTCTCAACGAGCTGTGCCACTGTCACTATGTTTAACTAAAAAAAAACTCTAAAGTAATGAAGAGTCTCACGATTCTTCATAGCTACCTGTTAAACAATCGTTACCTTAAACCTAATAACTAAAAACCTAAATCTATTACTACTAACCTAAACAATCTATTAATCTTTTGACGATGCAAAGGTATGAATAATTAGTTGTTTGCGCAAACAGAATAACAATTTTATTACATATACCTATGTTTTGTTGATATATGTCAATCAGAATTCGCTTCTTTTCGTTTGCATCTGTAGTTTTATGCTGATGCATTGCCCGTATACGTGTTCGGCAAGTGAGGGTTGCAACTGCGCTTTCTCTCCGTAAAAGCACACGAAAAGTCATCGTGCTCCGTACGCCGTCCGATCAGATTGCGTCCGCCGTTCGATCAGATTGCGTTCGCCGTCTGATCAGATTGCGTTCGCCGTCCGATCAGATTGCGTACGGTGTCCGATGAGAAAACGTTGAGATAATAACAAGAATTGTTTTGTTTTTATCCTTTTTATTCGTAATTTTGCGATATAACATTTAATCCATCCTTTTGTTATGGCAGACTTTGAAGAGAGAAGACTACCGGTTGGCATACAATAGTTCAAGGAAATAAGAAGAAACAACTATGCTTATGTCGACAAGACCGAGATTGTTTGGAACCTTGTCAACAGAGGAAAGAAGTATAACTATCTGAGTCGTCCGCGACGATTCGGAAAGTCGTTGCTTGTAGATACGTTGCAGACTTATTTCGAGGGAAGAAGCGACCTTTTCGAAGGACTGAAGATAATGAATCTTGAAAAGGAGTGGAAGAAGTCGCCCGTGATAAGGCTCGACATGAGTCGCGCTGGAGCATCGGAAAAGACCATCCGCTCTTATCTCAGCATGGCGTTTTCGCGCGAAGAGGCGAAGTATGGCATCACAATGCACGAAGGCGCTTCGTTAGCCGACCGCTTCGATACAATCATTCAGACTGCCTGCCAGCAGACTGGCGAGTCGGTAGCGATATTGATAGACGAGTACGACTCTCCATTGCAGCATTCATGGAAAACGCCCGACCATGAGGCGTGTACAGCAGTCTACCGCGAAGTGTTCGCCATACTGAAAGCCGACGACGAGTACGAGCGTTTCGTCTTCATCACCGGCATCACGAAGTTCACGCAAATATCCCTCTTCTCTGTCCTCAACAATCTCAGCAACATCAGTTTCGACGAGCCGTTTGCAGCCATCTGCGGCATCACCACTCAGGAGATAACCGACTATTTCGATCCAGAAGTGAAGGCGATGGGCGAGGCGAACGGATGGACAGAAGAAGAGACGATGGCTCGACTGAAGACCAATTACGACGGCTATCACTTCTGTCGTAGCAACATGGTTGATGTATACAATCCGTTCAGTCTTGTGAACGCTTTGGCAGACAAAGACATCAAGAACTATTGGGCTACATCGGGAGCGACCTCGCTTCTGCTCAAGTTTGTAGACGACATGGAGATAAAGCTGACAGACTACGACCATAGCGCAATACTCAGCACCATCATTGAGACATCTGACGTGACAGGAGGCGGAGCGGAACTCTTCCTCTACCAGTCGGGTTATCTCACGATTAAGGGATACATGAACGGACTCTACCTGCTCGGATTCCCCAATCACGAAGTTCGCCAGGCGTTATACGAAACCGTGCTGCCAGCATTAGCCATGCGCAAGCGCGGAGACATCCAGTCGGCGCAAGCCTATCTGTACATGCACATGTACATGGGAAATGCAGACGAGGCTAAGAAGTTTATGAAGGCTCTAATAGCCGATGTGCCATACAGCAACAAAAAGCTGGCAAGCATGGATATGGAGGAGCGTTATCGACTTATAATGAGCACTATCTTCAACGCCATTGGCTTCCGTGTGGAGGTGGAGCAAATGATTGCGACTGGCAGGATAGATATGGTTGTCACAACAGACAACTACATATATGTTATAGAACTGAAACTCGCAAAGAATGGAGGCATAGCCGCTGCAGAGAAACAGATAATCGACAACCGATACACCGAGCCGTTCAAGGCCGACAAGCGTAAGGTTATAGCCCTTGCCGTTGAACTCGACGACCAAGGAAAGGGACTTGTTGATTGGAAGGAAGTTGAGCAATCCTGAATGATAATTCGCAAAAAGTGCATCTTTTTTGCTTATATCTGCGAGAAAATAAGTAAGTTTGCAACCGAAAAATATAGTACCGAAAAATGACTTATACTATTGAAAAGGTAACAACGCTCATCGGAGCCCACCGCTTTGGCACAGCAGACGCCAACATCGGGTTCCTCCTTACTGACAGCCGATCGCTCTGTTTCGCAGAGGAGACATTGTTCTTCGCTTTGAAATCTGGACGCAACGACGGTCACAACTACATTTCTGACCTCTACCGCCGCGGAGTGCGCAACTTCGTCGTAGAGGATGTTCCTGCCGACTATCACACAACATACGCCGACGCAAACTTCTTGAAAGTGGAGAACTCGCTTGTCGCCCTGCAGCGACTCGCCGAGCGTCACCGCGAGGAATACGACATACCTATTGTGGGCATCACGGGCAGCAACGGAAAGACCATCGTGAAGGAATGGCTCTACCAGTTGCTCTCGCCGGAGATGAAGGTGACGCGCTCGCCGCGTAGCTACAACTCGCAGATAGGCGTGCCGCTCTCTGTA
>ULYV01033668.1_pt1 | contig 13685 bp, 9 predicted proteins | sample 1962461 | NCBI WGS metagenome assembly ULYV01 (sample SAMEA4835871, study PRJEB28245) | human gut metagenome | biome: gut microbiome; material: fecal sample | place: Denmark | collected 2008 | reverse complement strand
GCAAAAATTTTTTTCTTATAAAAAATTTATAAAATTATAATTCTTTGTAGTAATTTTAAATATTATTATTGCACAATAATTATATATTTATTTTGTATATAATTAATAAAGAAATGTCAAAATCGACAAAACATCAAAAAAATATTGAAATAAAAACCTAAAAATGTTATAATATAAAGGAATAAAATTATGGGTTAGTATATGGTCTGACTGCCGAATACAGCAAATTCACCGAAGGTCAGTCGGTAAAAGCGGTCGCCGTCAAAGCAAAACTTCCCTCTCGGACGGTACAGACTTATTCGGCTCATATGTTTCAATTTTTTTAATTGAGGTAATAAAAATGAAAACGAATTTCAAGCGTATTGGCAAACAGTCGATTTCTATTGTGCTTGCTGTTATGATGATGCTTTCGACTATGCTTGTCGGTATGGTTACTTCGAATGCGGCTAATGAATTTAAAAAGCGATATTTATATGTTGATATTTCTGATTATTCAGGGACACTTGTTGGTGTAAATACTTCATATGATTATAATTGTAGCAATTTTGATGGTCAATCAAAAACAAATTGGTTGCAAGTTGCCAATTCTACACACTGCGAAAATGTGTCAGTGGGAGTGTACAAGTTCGATTTATTACAATCTTCTGACAACTATACTTATTTTAGAGGATTTCAAGTAGTACATAGTGGTGGACCAAAAAAAATAGGTGTTGTAGATGGTAGCACTAATAATTGCATAAAAGTTAATGGTAGCGGTGAACTCTCGTGGACAACGTATACTGAATCAACTACCGAACATACTGTAACAGCTAACTTTAGCAATGCTACAGTAAAACTTGGTGACAATACTCTTACAAGCGGCACTGCTGTTACTGTTGATAATGATAAAGATTATACACTTACAGTTACACCTAACAGTGGCTATTCACTTTCAAAAGTAATGCAGGGTAGTACTGATCTTGGTACAAGCGGTACTTATACTTTAGCTGCTGGTACTGATGATGTTACCATTGATATTACTACTGAAAACAGTACTGAAAACGATTATGAATTCTATGTAACAGGTTACATGAATGGTAATGATTTAACTACAAGTAATAACTATAAATTTACCAAAGAATCTAATGGCATTTATACATGTATGATGACACCTACAGATCATTTATATGTTACCATTACTGATAAAAATACAGGTAAAGTATATTGGTCTGCATCTTATGAAGAACTTAGTGAAAATACCTACTCTACTAAAACTGTTGTAGAAAGCGGTGGTGATAAGTGGGGTATTCTTGGTCAGGCAAATAACGAAATTAAAATTACATTTGACATTACTGCCGGAATTAGTAACGGTAAAATTAAGTGGGAATATGCTGTTGCCGATCCTGTATCTGTTGAATTAAATGCAGACCTTGTAGATGACAGTGCAGCTTACATTTCTTCATACACAGATAACGACACAGGCAATATTGTAACAAATACTGACGAAACTGTTCAGTCTGTAAATGCAAAACCCGGCACTTCTGTAACATTCAAAGCTAAGTCAGTTGACGGTTACTTCCCTAAGTGGAAGTTTGAAGGTAAGTTCTCTACTGGTGATACTTATACTCTTGATGCTTCTTCTGTAACCGGCACAACAGTAACTGTTTATCTTACATATGAAAAGATTGAAAACCATAACATTATTGTTGCAAGCAATAAGGGTGGTAATGTAAGTTATACTTACAACGGTACAGCAGGCACAGTTGCCGAAGGCACAACTTCTTCTGCTATTTCTGTTGCGTCTAACTCAACTATCACACTTAAAGCTAATGCAGTCAAAGACTATGTATTCAGCGGTTGGGAATTTGACAATGAAAGCAATGTAGTATTTGCAACTGGTCAGGACTCTTTCTCAACTTCAATTACAATTAATGTTGTTGGCGATGTAAAGGTAACTGCAACTTTTGAAGAGCACCCGGGCACTCTTTCAGATTGGAAGTTTATGTTATCAGATTCTGATAAGGCACTTTCTGAGGATAGCGCTGGTAAATATAAAACAAACTATCCAGTATATGAGAACAATGGTACATATTCTGTAACATTCCCTGTTTCTGCAATTTCATCAAATAATACTCAGTTTTTATCCTTCTCAACAGACGGTAAAAATTCTGGTTTAGTTCCTAACAACAGCACCTTTACGGTGAAAGTTGATGATCACTTTAAGAATTATGTAAAACAAGCTCAAAATAAAGAATGGGGTGGAAAACATTTCCCACTGGTTCAGTTCCAAAATACTGACGATATTACTAATATCGAGGTAACTTACAATTCTAAAACACAGACATATATCATCAATGGTACATATTTTGTAGCTCCGGCTAATTCTCATAAGGTTTACGCTACAATGGGTAGCCAAGTTGGTCATAAATTTGGTACAACAACTATTTCCTTGTTGAGTGGTGACAAACCTCTCAAAACAAGTGTTAAGGATTTCTATAATCTTTATGTTGTTAATGATAAAGAGCAGATTACTGTATCATGTACTGTAAACAAAGAAGAGGCAGACCTTGGCTATTATGTATATGCTTTTGTTGTAAACGGCGAAAAGGTAGATGTAGTAGATAACGGCAATAATGTTTATCAGACTGCTTCACCTATTACTGTAACAAAGGATCTTGAAATCACTCCAATTTACTATAATAAAGTAATTGAGGCAGACGGTAACTATATTACTATTTACACCAATGCTCCAGAGTCACTCCAGACACCTTGGGGAAATTCAATTTCAATTTATTCTTGGTATAATGATACAGACATTAATATGGACGGTGCTTATCCCGGTCAGCTTATGATGCGTGACTCTCAGGGCAGATTTGCCGCTAAGGTTTCTAAGTACGCTTATACTAATGTTAACGGTAAATTTACTTGTGATAAAACCAAACAGGTATTAGGTATTACTAATAACAACTACTACGAAAACGAAGATGTTCATAAGCTCTTCTTAAACGAAGTTCAGTTACATAATAACCAGACATACGACTATGATGACTTTGAAAAGCTTACCGGTATGGGATACGATACCGTTGAGTTTGATGTAAAGTATTACGCTGATAAAACCGAGTCAAACCAGAAGTTACTTGTTAATAATGCTACAAATAACAAACCTATGGCAGGTACTACAATTATTGATAAAACTGCTACAGATTATGAAGATCTTACCAACATTGACGGTGAGCTTGTAAGTATTCTTGGTTATACAAATGAAACTGCTAAGAATAATAATAATACCGGCCTTAATACTGCTGAACCACTCCAGATTATTTCTGTTGGTAACCAGAGTATGCAAATAGGTACAATTAATAACAAATGGTCAACTATTTGGTATGTATATAATTCCGCCGGAGATTATGTTACTCAGGGCATGCCATCTGACTTTATTCCAAGAGGTTCTGTTGACGAACACGGCAACTTTACTGAGGCAGCTCCTTCTGAGCAGACAGAAGCATATCAAGCTATTGTAAATGAAGGTTTACAGTATAACAGTGCTAAAATTTCTTATGAAATCAGAATGGATGCTTCAACATCTGTTGATAAAATTAACACAGGTTATCGTATTGACGGTCGTTGGTACTATGCTCGTTCTACCGATAAGCTGGATGTAAATGTTGGTATCGTTTACAGAAATTCTGAAAATGATGCTTGGACAGTTGATAAGCCTTCTGGTGATTCTAAAATTACCGGTAAGGTAACAGGCGGCTCAGCTTCCTTTGACTATACGGATAGTATTGGTTCTTCTCACACTAACTTAGCTTCTGATTCTGTAGAAAGAAATACAATCATTACATTGAACGCTACTAACGGTACTCAGTATAAGTTTATAGGTTGGGCTACACCAAAGTATGGTGCAGACGGTAAAGTTACAGGTTACACAGATCTTAACCTTACAGACCTTAACGCAACTTATACTGTAGGTACAAATACAGAGCTTTATGCAATGTATGAGCCATATCCTACAGGTTTTGTAACAATAACTCATTCAAAATATACAGGTCCTGATTCACATAACGGTCTTGGTATTTTCTCTGTAAAAGCTAAAGTGTTTGATGCTAAGGGCAATGCTGTTGATTCTCAGGCTGTTGCTACACAGAGTGATGCCGGTTCTGTAACACTTGAAAATATTGTAAACAAAAATGATGGTTCTTATATTGAGGTAACACTCTATACTCAGTCATATGCTAAGTCACACTTCCTTAACTTCTATTATCCAAGTGTTTTAAATGGTGTTTCTACATTGAAGAAAGAGGATAACGGTAAATTTTACGATAAGGAATGTCCTGCTGCTGGTCCTGCAACTATAACTTATATGGTTAAGATTTCAGACCTCTTTGTTAATGACAAGCAGACTGTAATGGCTCTTAACTACTATTCAGATCTTAAGTTGCCTGAGGTTAAGTCAAATATTACATTTAATTACAATCCTTACAATACAGCTCCAAATCAAAATCCTGTTGCCGGTAAGGGTAATGGTAAAACAACATTTACTCTTACTATTACTAAGAATGGTGAAACTGCTCCGGTATTTACTACAACCGGTGATTTAAGTAGCTTAACTCTTAAGGCTAACGGCAACATTAAGAGTATTATTGAGGATTATGTAGCAAATGCTGCTAATGGTACTGATTACACAATCTCAATTAAACTCAATTCTGTAGCAGATAATCATTGTGATGTTGGTAAATCATATTATCAGAAAAATAATTCAGGCAGTTATACTTATGAGGAAATAGGCAATACAGTAGAAATTCAGCTTTCTGAGATATATGATATTCCTAATAATAAGTTCTATACTAATACAATAAATCTTTACACTGACTTTACTGCCGATGAATTTAACTACAATGTAACATTTAAGTATCTTGGCTACGAGAGCAGAAAGTATTACAATACTAACGGCTTTAATCAGGAGCAGATTCCTGAAGGTGCTATTGATAAGAATTGGTGGAAAAATTACACAGTAAACGGTACATTCTACGGTTCTGACATTGACAAGTACTTTGATTATGTAGATGGTCAGTATAAATTCAAGGAATCATTCCTCTTAAAGGTTGCTCCATATGAAGACAACTTCGTTCAGTCAATTACTTGGGATCTTAACAATGTTGTTTATTCTACAACCAACGCTATGCTCTCAGTAACAGCTACTGTTCCAGCTAAGTATGACAACGGTTTTGTAACTGTTACAGCCGACTTAGGCGATGGTAAGCCAAAGCAGACATATTCAGTAAACTATGCTTCACTCGTTACACCTAAGAATCTTGTAGGCCCAACAACTCAGAGTTCTAATGATGAGGATTACCTCTTTGTTGCTCCTGAAACAAATGCTAATGGTGAAAAGTTCAGTTACTGGACAATCCAGACTGATGACAGCAACGGCATTGAAGTAGCTAAGTGTTATACAAGAGAGTTTAACTTCCTTGCTTATGACAATTATCTCATTACTGCTTGCTACGGTAAGAATGATGTAGATGCTTCTAAGTTAAGCGTATCTGCTACAATGCAGTTCCTTGAGTATTCAAGAAACCAGTATGATTCAGGCAGAGATAAGGTATATGCTGACTTTGCAGTTTCTTATAATTACAACGGCAAAAAGCTTTGTGCTGACATTAATAATGATGTAGTTTGCGGTGTAGTATTTGTTGTAAACAGCAAACACAGTTCAGCTGCTGACGCTACTGATAAGTTCACAGTAGATGAGTCTGATTTACTTGCAAAAGTTAAGGCTCTTAACAGCGGCAACTCATCAGATAAGACAATGGGTGACGCTAAGGTTTACAACTACAAGCTTAACAAGAAAAATCTTGATAACAAGAACAGACTTGAATATAGCTGGAATGTAAACAACACTGAAAACAACCAGAATCTCACAATACTTGCTTACTCATACATTTACAATGCTACTACTGATGAATATAGCGTTTCTGCTCCTCAGGAATTCAAATTCTTCAATGTTGGCAATAAGACATATGAAGGTTAAGCAATAGAAAAGGAGGCAATTATGAAAAAATCTTATATTTCCCCTGAAATTGAGATTCAAAAATTCTCTTTTGAGGATATTCTTGCTGGTGGCGGAACCGATGACCCTGGTTTAAAATATAGCAATCCTGAGAATCCAGGTTACGAATCCGGCGGTGAAGAGGGCGACCTCTAATAATAACACATAATTTTGGTAAGGCAGTCTTTTGACTGCCTTACTATAAAAGGTGATTTTTATGATTAAAACCATTGCAAAAAAACTTTCTGTTTTTGTTTTAGCTTTATCATTGCTTTTAATGTCTGCCGTTCAGTTTAGTGCAGACTCATACCTTGTAAGTAAAGACGGTTTTTATTATTTGATTGAAAATTCTGAGGCGGTAATTTACGGATATGATTATAATAATCGTACTACCGATATTGTAGTGCCGAACACAATCAGTGATTACCCTGTAACAAAAATTGCTCCTCGTGCATTTTCAAACAATACTAAGCTTACAAGCATTTCATTTACAGACGCTATGTCTTTAAAGAGCATTGGCAAATATGCTTTTTACGCTTGCAGTTCTATTGAGGAAATTATAATTCCCGGTTGGCTAAACAGCATTGGCGAGTTTGCTTTTCAGGATTGCACATCTTTAAAGAATGTTTCTATTTACAGCAATGTGTCAGTAATTCCCGAGCAGGCATTCGGTAACTGTAAATCGCTTGAGAAGATTAATATTCCAAGTACAGTTAAATCAATAGGCAGCTATGCTTTTTATAACTGTTCTGCACTTACCGAGCTTACACTTTCAAAGAACATTACAGACATTGCAAACGGTGCTTTTTACAACTGTCCTAACCTAACTTTATATGGCTATTACGATACAGTTGCAGAAAGCTATGCCGAGCAGAACAACATTCCTTTTGTTCATCTTGATAAAAAGGTGATTTCGGGTGATGTTAATCTTGACGGCAAGATAGATGTTAATGATGTAACACTTCTACAGCGTTACATTGCAGGTGAGTCTGTATTAACAGATGACGCTGTTAAGGCTGCCGACTTTAACAAAGACAGAATTATTGATGTAATTGATGCTACAGCAATTCAGACATTTATCGCTCACGGTCAAAACTAAATTATTAAACTTAAGCACAGGTGGCAACACCTGTGCTTTTTCTTGCTTATTTTTAGATTTTGTTATATAATAAAATTTGGTGATGTTATGCCGATTTACAAAATTGCTGATATTATAAGCGATATAAGACCTAAATTTCCGACATTTGAAAAAAATGCAAAGAATTATGAGTATTCGGGCAACGAACCTGCTCAAATTAAACTTGCAGTCAAAGAAGATTTTCTGCGTGAAAAATACAACGAGAATATGCTCTTTTCTATCGGTGAATTGGAATGTATTTTTATGTCAGATGTTTTCAATAAAAAAATTTTGAAATATAATGCAATATTTCTCCATTCGTCTGCAATCCTTTATAAAGGCAAAGCGTATCTTTTTTCTGCCGATTCGGGAGTGGGCAAGTCAACGCACACAAAACTGTGGATAAAAAAATTCGGCGCTGAAAATGTACAGATAATCAATGATGATAAACCGATTATCAGATTTATTGACAATGATTGGTATGTATACGGTTCGCCTTTTGACGGTGGAACGGGCATAAATAAAAATATCCGTGCAAAACTTGGCGGCATTATTTTTCTTGAAAGGGGAGAGGAGAACAGTATTGAAGTCCTTGACAAAAACAGTATTTTTTCAAGAATATATAAAAATACGATTAAATTTTCTCTTGATGATGAATATGCGGGATATATGTTAAATACGGCTGATAAGTTGATTAAGGAAAATTATTTCTATTTGCTAAAATGCAATATGAATATTGAATCGGCGGAAATTTGCGAAAAATTTTTAACTGACAGGAGATAGCTATGGAAAAGCTGAAAAAAATACTTGATTCCGAAACCAATAAGTGGATAGTAAAAAAAGCCAAACCACAGGTTTTCGGTATTATAATTATGTCTGTTATTTTCGGCGGAATGGCATATCTCGGTGTTGCGGTCGCTACTTTGTCGAGGGGTATTGTGGATTCGGCGGTTAACTCTGATGTCGGCGGAATTGTGTATTTCGCAATTATACTTATTTCACTTACGATCGCACAGCTTGTCATAAGAATTATAAGTAAGGTGCTGACTTTCAATGTATCGTCAAAACTTGAAATTTCTATTAAACAAGATATTTTCGATAACATTATCAGAAAAAAATATAATGAGATTTCAAGCATACACACCGGCGAACTACTTAACAGAATAACAAGCGATGTGTCGTTTTTAGTCAGTTCGATTATTTCTATAGTGCCGAATATGGTGTATTTTATCGTAAAATTGGTTGGTGTTTTTGTTGTACTGTTTGCTATTGATAAAACTTTCAGCCTTGTTTTTGTTTTCGGCGGTGCGCTGATGTTTGTTGTTGTGCTGCTTTTTAAGTCAAAAATGAAAACATTGCATAAGGCGGTACAGGAATCTGACGGTAAGACAAGGTCGTTTTTTCAGGAGATTTTTTCAAGTCTGCTTGTGGTAAAAGTTTTTGGCGCTGAAAATAAGGTATCTGAAAATGCTATGAATTTGCAACAAAATAATTTTAAAATAAAACGAAAAAGAAATTATATCTCTATAGTTGCCACAACCGGATTTTCTTTTATATTTGCCCTCGGATATATGTATGCTTTAATTTGGGGTGCTTTTGCAATCAGCGACCATACCATTACATACGGTGTATTGACTTCTATGCTTGCGCTTGTGTCGCAAATTCAAGGCCCTGTTCGTGGTATCAGCAGTATTTTGCCGTCATATTATTCTGCTCTTGCAAGTGCGGAGCGACTTATGGATATTGAAAATCTCGATAATGAAGATGTGGTAAATAATTCTGCAATCGATACCGAAAAGCTGTATGATAAGACAGAAAAAATAGTTTTTGATAATATTACTTTCAGCTACGGCAGAGAAAATGTGCTTGAAAATACAAGTCTTGTGCTAAAAAAAGGTGATTTTGCATTGCTTGCGGGAATTTCGGGAATAGGCAAAAGTACGCTTACAAAGCTTTTGCTTAATGTAATTTCACCCGATAAAGGCGAGATTTATCTTTCGCTTTCAAACGGAGAAAATGTGTTTGTTGATAAAAATATAAGATGTATGTTTTCGTATGTACCGCAAGGTAATTTTCTGCTTTCGGGTACAATCAGAGATAACATTGCATTTGTGTCGAATAATCCCGATGACGAAAGAATTATTGAGTCTGCGAAAATTGCCTGCGCTTATGATTTTATCAGCAGATTGCCAAATGGACTTGATACTGTCGTGGGTGAGAACGGAAAGGGCTTGTCGGAGGGTCAGATACAAAGAATTGCGATTGCGAGAGCGGTTTACTGTAATTCTCCGATTATTATTTTTGATGAGGCAACCTCGGCACTTGACGCCGAAACAGAAGTTCAACTGCTTAAAAATCTTAAAACACTCAAAGATAAAACTTGTATTTTGATTTCTCATAAAATGGCGGCAAAAGAAATTTGCAACAAAGAAATTGTAATTAAGAATAAAAAAATTATTTCTTACGATATTTAGGTGGGTACAAGCAAAATCTCACTCCTGACTGAATACTTATAATTAGGTATAAATCCGATTATAAGCATTGTCAGGGGTGATTTTTTGATTGAATTAATTAATTTTCTGGGGCAGTACCTTTGCTTTTTTATTCTTCATATCTGCGGAAACGGCTCTTTTCCAAAACCTCTTTCCGAAAAAGAGGAGCACGAGTATCTTGTGCGGAGTGCAAAAGGGGATATAGAGGCGAGAAATATTCTTGTTGAACATAATTTAAGGCTTGTGGCACACATTATAAAAAAATATTACGGCAATCAGAGTGAACAAGATGATCTTGTGTCAATCGGCACTATCGGACTTATAAAAGCGATAAATACCTATGACATAAGCAAAAAAATTAAGCTTTCAAGTTATGCGTCACGATGTATCGAAAATGAAATATTAATGCATTTCCGTAATGCTAAAAAGACGGCGCAGGATATTTCACTCAACGAAGCGATTGACAGCGATAAGGACGGAAATCCGCTGACTTTGCTTGATATAATGGCGGTTGATGACAATATACTTGAGCAGATTGATTTTCAACTCAACAGTAAAAAGCTCGGTCAGTTTATTAACGAAGAACTTTCACCAAGGGAAAAAATGATAATTGTTATGCGCTACGGACTTGACGGGAGCGAGCCGCTTACGCAGAAAAAGATTGCACAGAAACTGAATATTTCCCGTTCGTATGTAAGCAGAATTGAAACCAAGGCTTTAAAACTTTTACGAAAACGCTTTGATAACAGTTCAAATTTGTAAATTATTTTAAAGAAAAAAGGCGGTCGAAAGACCGTCTTTAGTTATGAGCCTATGCTGTTGATGAGGTTTTGCATTTCCTGTTTGGATGAAACATTGTGTGCTTTTTCAAGCACGATTTCTTTTTCGTCTTTTTCCATTTGAGCAAATTTTTGCATTGCACTTTCATTTTTTGCAAGTGCATTTACAAAGCCTAACGGCATATCTTTATACATTTTTCATCACCGATATTATTATTTTCTGTTTTGAAAATAATATTCATTTAGATAAATTATTGTTTAGCGAAATGATTTACCAAACAATTATAAAAGTTTGGTCGACCTTTTTAAAGGTCGTGGGTGTGGGCAAAGCCCACAAATACTTTCCGTTTACGCAATCTGACGATAGCCAAACAGCTTGCTGTTTGGCGGCTTGAACACAACGGCGAATGCCTTTAAATGCGAAAGCAAAAAGAAAAGCCATTCGTTATATAATAAAAAGTTAATCATTCCTTTTATAAAAGGCTGTCGCCTGTTTTAACAAAACTTAGTTTTAGCACGCAAACAGCGTGGCTGTTTGCGCCTGATAAATTGTTATATTGGAAGATTCTTATGGGCGCTGCCCAAACCCGCAATTTTTGAAAAAATTGAGTAAACTTTTTTGTTTTTGGAAGGATGATTTAGCGTTATCTAAATTTCAATTCCCCGACCGACACTCCGCTAAATTATAATTTATCTCAACTTTTGATAAAGAAACAACAAAAAAGGACAGGCGCAAAGCCTGTCCTAAAATTTTGATTAATGGCAATGACAATCGTCGCAGTCGCCGATTTCACCTATGATAGGAGTTGGGTCGATACCGTTTCTTTTGTAGTAATCTGCAAGAGCAGCCTTGATAGCCTGCTCGGCAAGTACAGAACAGTGAACCTTTACAGGCGGAAGTCCGTCAAGAGCCTCCATAACTGCCTTGTTTGTAAGTTTTAAAGCCTCATCAATAGATTTACCCTTGATAAGCTCTGTTGCCATACTGCTTGTAGCAATAGCTGCACCGCAACCAAAAGTTTTGAACTTAACATCTACAATAGTGTTGTCCTTAACTTTGATATACATTTTCATAATGTCGCCACATTTTGAGTTACCAACTTCACCGATGCCGTCGGCATCAGGAATTTCACCAACATTTCTTGGGTTGGCAAAGTGGTCCATTACCTTTTCTGAATAAGCCATAACTAAGCCTCCTGTTTATTTATTAAGGGCTTCTTGAGCCTCTTGCTTTTTAATTTTTTCCCAGAGAGGTGACATATTTCTTAAGTATGTTACAACCTGCGGAATAACCTCGAGCATATAGTCAACATCTTCGTCTGTAAGCTCTGCCGAGAAAGAAAGACGCATACTGCCGTGTGCGATTTCGTGAGGAAGACCGATAGCGAGAAGAACATGGCTTGGGTCAAGGCTGCCCGAAGTACAAGCTGAACCCGAAGATGCCGAAATTCCGTTCATATCAAGTCTTAAGAGCAGGCTTTCGCCTTCAATGCCCTCAAAGCACATATTTACATTGCCCGGTAAGCGGTGAACTCTGTCGCCGTTTACTCTTGAACGCTCAATTTTGAGGAGTCCGTCAATAAGTCTGTCACGCAATTTTTCAAGATGCTCTCTTCTTTCGTCCATTGTGTCAACGGCTTCCTGAAGAGCTGCGTCAAGACCTACTACTCCCGCAACATTTTCTGTACCGGCTCTTTTATTTCTTTCCTGAGCACCGCCGTCAATTAAATTCTCTAATCTGATACCTCTTCTTACATAGAGAAGTCCGATGCCCTTAGGTCCGTGTAATTTATGAGCAGTCATTGAAAGCATATCAATATTCTGCTCCTGAACATTTATTTTTACATAGCCGGCAGCCTGAACAGCGTCGGTATGGAAAATTACTTTGTGCTTTTTGCAAATTGCTCCGATTTCGGTAATTGGCTGGATAGTACCGATTTCATTGTTTGCATACATAATAGATACAATAGCTGTATCTTCTCTGATAGCGTTTTCTACATCTTCGGGATGAACAATACCGTTTTCGTACACATCAAGGTAAGTTACCTCAAAGCCCTCTTTTTCAAGAGTCTGGCATGTGTGAAGAATAGCGTGATGCTCAAACTTAGAAGTGATAATGTGTTTTTTTCCTTTTGCCTTAAGGGCTCTGCAAACGCCCTTTAATGCCCAGTTGTCAGATTCACTGCCGCCTGAGGTGAAGTATATCTCATTAGCATTAGCAGCACCAAGGTTTTTTGCAATATTTTCTCTTGAGTTTTCAAGAATTTCCTTGGCTTTACCGCCTATTCTGTAAAGGCTTGACGGGTTGCCGTAGTACTCGGTGAGTACAGGCATCATTTTTTCAAGCACTGTAGGCGATATAGCTGTTGTAGCGGAGTTGTCTGCATAAATATATCTCATACTTGATAATCTCCTATCTATATCTATATAAAAATCGGTCAGTCAGGCTTTTGAAAACTTGTGCGCCTCGGCAACCGCCAAACGGTCGCAGCGCTCGTTTTCGGGATGTCCTGCGTGACCTTTTACCCATACAACATCAACATTATGAATGTCACATAAAGACAGCAGCTTGTCCCAAAGCTCGGGATTAAGCGCTTTTTCTTTTTTGTTGCGCATCCAACCGTTTGCTTTCCATTTTTTAGCCCAACCGAGCTTTAATGCGTTGCAAACATATTGAGAATCGCTGTACAGAGTTACATTGCAAGGCTCTTTAAGGAGTGAAAGCGCACCGATTACGGCACTAATTTCCATACGGTTGTTTGTGGTGACGGCTTCTCCTCCCGAGATTTCTTTTTCGTGCTCATTATATCTCAAAATCGCACCCCAGCCACCGGGTCCCGGATTGCCGCTGCAAGCTCCGTCTGTAAAAATTTCAACTTGTTTCATTTGCAATTCTCCTTAGCTGATGTTCAACCTATATTATAATACGCAAAATCACCAAATGCAACCATATTTTATGTTTATTTTTTCAATTTAATTATATTATTTACGGAATTTATTAAATCATAATTCTTAATTTTAAAATCTTCCGTAATTATGATTTTAAAATTCAAATATTGAGCATACTAAAATAGAAATATATGGAATGTTTACTTAAATGTAATATTAAAATTGTCTTTTAATTCTTTAACACGCTTGACATTGCTCTTTGATTTGCGGTACAATAAAGAAGATTACAATTAGGATTTAATCTGTATTAAATACGGATTCAAAATATATTTATACTATATATAATAATTAATATTTCATTTTGCTGATATGACCGT
>ULYV01019820.1_pt1 | contig 14141 bp, 9 predicted proteins | sample 1962461 | NCBI WGS metagenome assembly ULYV01 (sample SAMEA4835871, study PRJEB28245) | human gut metagenome | biome: gut microbiome; material: fecal sample | place: Denmark | collected 2008 | reverse complement strand
CCTCAGGCCAACGCGATGGCGGCTGTGATCCAGCCTATGATGAACGGCGGCGGCGCTCCGTGGCTGCTCTACGGGATCGGAGCCGTGCTGGCCATAGTGCTGACCTTCCTCAAGGTCCCTGCCCTGGCGTTCGCTCTGGGTATGTTCATTCCGATCGACCTGAACCTGCCTCTTCTGATAGGCGGAGCGATCTCCTGGTTCGTCAGCACCCGCTCGAAGGACAAGGCGCTTAATGAGATACGTCTGAACAAGGGTACGCTGATCGCTTCCGGTTTCATCGCCGGCGGCGCGCTGATGGGAGTCGTGAGCGCTCTGCTCAAGTTCTTCAACGTGGATTGGTTCCTGACCGGCTGGAACGCCCAATACGGCGAGGCCATCGCCATCATCCCGTTCCTCGGAATCATCGCCTACACCATCATCGCCTCTTTGAGGGCTAAGGAATAAACAAACGGCCACCGTGCCCGCCGAAGTGCCATTATGAAGTGGCCTCGACAGGCTCGGTGACCAGAAAATAACAAGAATAATGGAAAAAGTTTTAGACAGGTTCCTGAGGTACGTCAGCGTTGACACTCAGTCGAACGAGGAATCAGAGAGCCAGCCATCGGCGGAGAAGGAGCTGAATCTGCTCCGCATGCTGCGCGACGAGCTGCAGGCTCTCGGAGTGGAAGCCACTCTTGATGAATATGGTTACGTGATGGGCACGATCCCTTCGAACATCGAGGCGAAAGTGCCGGCGATCGGCTTCATCGCCCACGTGGACACCGCTCCGGACGCTTCGGGAGCGGACATCAAGCCTCAGATCATCAATGAATATGACGGCGGGGACATTCCTTTGAAAGGTGTGCCTGGACTGGCGCTGAAGCCTTCGGAGTTCCCGGAGATGCTTCATTATGTGGGGCAGACGCTCATCACCACCGACGGCACAACCCTTCTGGGTGCGGACGACAAGGCCGGCGTGGCCGAGATCATGGACGCGGTGCAGTACATCGTGGAGCATCCCGAGTTCAGGCACGGTGAGATCAAGATCGGTTTCACGCCTGACGAGGAGATCGGGCGCGGCGTGGTTAAATTCGATGTCAAGAGGTTCGGGGCTGAATATGCCTACACGATGGACGGCGGGGAGATCGGTGAGCTGGAGTTCGAGAATTTCAACGCGGCCTCGGCGAAGATCCACATTCAGGGAAGGAACGTGCATCCGGGCTACGCGAAGGGCAAGATGAAGAACGCCATTCTGATCGCGACTGAACTGAACGGACTGCTGCCTGTTCAGCAGAGGCCTGAATATACCGAAGGCTACGAGGGCTTCTTCCACATTGTCGGTTTCAGCGGTTCGGTCGAGGAGGCGGATGTCACCTACATAATCCGTGACCATGACCGCAAGGAGTTCGAGAGCAAGAAGGAGATCATGCGTAAGTGCGTGGATTTCATCAATGTGAAGTACGGCGAGGGTACGGCTGTGGCCACTGTCAAGGATCAGTACTACAACATGCGCGAGCAGGTCGAGCCGCACTATCACGTGGTTGAGAAAGCCGTGAAGGCGATGGAGATGGCCGGCATCAAGCCGAAGATCCAGCCTATCCGTGGCGGCACCGACGGTGCTAACCTGAGTTTCAAGGGGCTGCCTTGCCCGAACATCTTCGCCGGTGGCCTGAACTTCCACGGCAAGATGGAGTTCGTCCCTCTCCAGAGCATCGAGAAAGCCTCCCAGGTCATCCTCAACATCATCTCGCTCTACGCGGAGTAGGTTGCATGCGCTCCACAAGCCATTGTTTGTTGAATCTCAACCTATTGCTTGTTGTACCATGACAAATAATTTGTTGTGCCTCAACTAATTATTTTGTTGTACCATACCCCCAAGGCAGTTGCCTTAAGGTGATCCTCCCCACTCCGTGCTGCTCGCTATGATGGTCCACTGGACCATCATTAATCACTCACGACCTCCCTCTTCGGGAGCCAAAGTCACCTTAAGGCAACTGCCTTTGGGGTACCCGCCGCTGCGATAAAGCGCGGGATAGAGGCTCAGCGACTCCGGCAGGAACTTCTGGGCGACGGTTTGGGGCTATACTGTTGCCCGAGGGTACGGCGCGGCACTCTTGGGCGACGGTTTGGGGCTGTTCTGTCGCCCGAGGGGGCAGAGTTTTTTTTTGGGGGGGGTGGAGGGTGCTATGGGCGGAGGGAATTCCTCTTGTAGGGGCTACATTCTTAGCTTGAAGCCGGCAAGGAGGGTGTCGGGGCAGAAGTGGAAGACGGAGGACATCTCGCCGGCCATGCAGAAACCGCAGTCGCGGCACTGAGAGGTGCCGTAGCCGGTGCAGAGGCCTTCGGAGCCGTCGGGGTAGATGAAGTTCGAGACGAAGCATTCTTTTCCTAACCTCAGTTGGCCAAGGGTGTTGCGCTTCATCTTCCTTAAGCCGGAGGCGGAATTCATTATCGGATAGCCTTTCTTCTTGTAGGACAGCACCTTGTCAATCAGCTCGGCTTTCTTTGCCGGAGGGAGCATCAGGTACTCGGTACCGGGGAACGGGGTGTGGAAGTTGATGGAGACCTGCTCGATCGCGTCGTTAGCACGGACATATTCCATTACCTCGTCCAGGGACTCCCAGTTCAGGGAGTTCACTACCATATTCACACTCAAGTGCTTGTGGCCGCACTTCCGGATGTTTTCCTCCAGCCTCGGGAAGGTGCCCTCACCTCGGATCGCCTCGTGGTACCTGCCGATGCCGTCAAGGGAGACCCAGATCGAGTGGGGGTGGATCCAGGAGAAGTCCTGCTGGGCGTTCGTGGTGACTGTCACGGAGAAGAAACCGATCCGGACAGCCGCGTCTATGATGTCGTTGATGGTCTTGCCGTCCTCTTTCCAGAGGGTCGGCTCGCCGCCTTCCAGATCGACGAAACGGGAGCCGGCTGCGTAGGAGCGTCTCAGAGACTCCACAATGTCATCAAACTTCCTCTGACGGTTGCCGGCGCTGCCATAGACGGAGCAGTGCTTGCAGCGGAGGTTGCATTTGTCGGTTATGAACAGGACGGTCTGGAGCGGGGCGCGGCGTCCGAAGAAGCGGGCGCGGACGAACCACCAGGCGAGGTAGGCGTATTGCTTGATCATACTTAAATGATAGATGCCGCACGGAAGGCGGATTATTATACTATAGAATTGATTATGAACACAATGATGACCACCAGGCAGAAGAATGTGTTGATGTTGCGGGCCATCAGCCAACGGAAGAGGAACCAGTCAACGCCTGCCTTGACATATTCATTCCAATTCCCCATCGGCCCCATCCACCAGCGGGGAGTGTCGTCGCAGGGGAGGTTGTTGATGAAGCGCCAGGTGGAGCTGAGGAAACAGACGGACAGCGGCAGGGAGACGAGGGTCAGCAGGTACCAGTGGCTCCAGCCGTAGAGGAAGACGTTGCAAATCAGGCAGATGAACGGCACCAGCGTGAACACGGCCAGGGCGGTGATCTGCGAGGTCTTGCCTCCGAGAAGGTGGGCGAAAGTGCGCTTCCCGAGCCGCTTGTCGGCAGCAGCCTCCATCACAGAATGGACAAAGACGATGTTCGTCACAAGGCAACCGATGCCGATGCTCAGGATGAACATGTCCGGGCGGAAGGCCGCTCCTGTCACCGCAGCAGCCGCCCCCATCATGTTCAGAGGCCCGAAAACCACGCCTATGACCAGCTCGCCAAGGCCGTGATAGCCAAGGCGCATGGGCGCTCCGGAATACTGGAGGCCGATGAACAGTCCGGCGAAAGCGTAGGCGGCGACAGCAAGCGCGGAGGCCGGGCCGTTAGTGAGCATCTGGAATATGACAACGGCCAGACCCATCAGGGCCGCGAAGCCAAGGAATAGGATCATGGCCTTGCGGAGATCCTTTTCGGTGGCCGCGCCGGAGAGGATGTACTGGCATTTGTCCATCCGGGCGCGGACCGAGCCTTCGGCCACAAGGGACGAGCGGATCTCTCCCGAAGGGAGTCCTTTGAGGTAGTCGAAATAGTCATCGGCGAGGTTCATCCCCAGGTGCGCGGCGCAGACTCCGAGGAAAACCGGTATCGCGAGAGGCCAGAAGAATCCGTCCTGGCCGATCGAGAGGATTATAGCTGTCAGGCATGGGATGGCGCTCTGGGGAAGGGCTATCTTCCGGGCGTTGTCCATCCAGAATCTCAGATTTGGCATATTCCTATTCATCAAAAGTTCCGGACGCTTCGACAGGCTTGGCGACCGGAACTTATGAATGATCAAAAAAGTCTATTTGATGACACCCAACTCCTTGCCGACCTTGATGAAGGCGGCGATGGCCTTGTCAAGATGCTCGCGCTTGTGGGCGGCGGAAAGCTGGACGCGGATGCGGGCCTGACCCTTCGGAACCACCGGATAGTAGAAGCCGGTCACGAATATTCCTTCCTCCGCCATCTTGGCGGCGAATTTTTGGGAAAGCGGCGCGTCGTAGAGCATCACCGCACAGATCGCGCTCTGCGTAGGCTTGATGTCGAAGCCGGCGGCCAGCATCTTCTCGCGGAAGTAGGTCACATTCTCCTGCTGGCGGTCGTGAAGCTCGTTGCTTTCTCCCAGCATCCTGAACATCTCGATGCCGGCGGCGACGATCATCGGCGGCAGTGAGTTGGAGAAGAGGTAAGGGCGGGAGCGCTGGCGGAGCATATCGATGATCTCCTTGCGGCCTGTGGTGAATCCGCCGACGGTGCCACCGAACGCCTTGCCGAGGGTGCCTGTGAATATGTCAATGCGGCCATAGCAGTCATACTGCTCGGCGACTCCGTGGCCGGTCTTGCCGACAACTCCGGCGGAGTGGCTTTCGTCAACCATCACGAGCGCGTCATATTTCTCGGCCAGCTCGCAGATCCTGTCCATCGGAGCCACGTTGCCGTCCATCGAGAAGACTCCGTCCGTGCAGATGATGCGGAACCTCTGGGCCTGGGCCTCCTGGAGGCAGCGCTCAAGGTCGGCCATGTCCGCGTTGGCGTAGCGGTAGCGGACAGCCTTGCACAGACGCACGCCGTCGATGATCGAAGCGTGGTTCAGAGAGTCGGAGATGATCGCGTCCTCTGCCGTGAGAAGAGGCTCGAACACACCGCCGTTGGCATCGAAGCACGAGGCGTAGAGGATGGTGTCCTCGGTGTGGAAGAAATTGGAAATCGCCGCCTCCAGCTCCTTGTGGAGATCCTGGGTTCCGCAGATGAAACGTACTGAGGACATTCCGAAGCCTCTTTCGTCCATTGCCTTCTTGGCGGCCTCGATGAGCCTTGGAGAATCAGCCAGTCCCAGATAGTTGTTGGCACAGAAGTTAAGGGCTTTGCTGCCGTCCTGGAGAGTGATCTCCGCAGACTGGGCAGAAGCGATGTTCCTCTCGTTCTTGTAGAGCCCGGCTTCCTTGATGGAGGCGAGTTCCGCTGTCAGATGATCCTTGAATTTTCCGTACATATCTTATGATTTTTTAAAACGTTTCGTTTTCGCCATGACAAATATATCAATTTTCGTGAAATTAGTTTATATTTTCGCATTAATAAGAACACTTATTGGAAAATAATGTAAATTTGCAAAAGCTAAGTAAGCATAAAACAAGCCATCTGCAATGAAAAACGTACTTGTGATAGGCTCGACCGGCCAGATAGGCTCCGAGCTGACAATGAAAATCAGGAAGATGTGTCCTGAGGGCAACGTTGTTGCCGGTTACATTAAAGGCGCTGAGCCTAAGGGTATTCTGCTCGAAAGCGGCCCTGCCGCCGAGGCGGATGTATGCAACGGCGAGCAGCTTCTCGGAATCGTGAAGAAGTACAACATCGACACGATCTACAATCTGGCAGCCCTGCTCTCCGCCGTGGCGGAGAAGAAGCCGCAACTGGCATGGCACATCCAGATTGACGGTCTCATGAATATTCTTGAGATCGCCCGCGAGAACAATGTCGCCGTGTTCACTCCGTCGTCCATCGGCTCGTTCGGTCCGGAGACCCCGCACCAGGACACGCCTCAGGACACGATCCAGAGGCCGCGCTCAATGTACGGCGTGACCAAGGTGGCCACCGAGCTGCTCAGCGACTACTACCACACGAAGTATGGCGTGGACACCCGTTCGGTGAGGTTCCCGGGATTGATCTCCAATGTCACTCTGCCTGGGGGAGGTACGACCGACTACGCCGTGGAGATCTACTACGCCGCCGTGAAGGGAGAGGAGTTTGTCTGCCCTATCGCCGCCGGGACATTCATGGACATGATGTACATGCCTGACGCCCTGAAGGCCGCCGTGGACATCATGAACGCGGACCCGTCCAAGCTGAAACACCGCAACTCATTCAACATAGCGTCAATGAGCTTCGATCCTGAGATCCTGCGCAAGAAGATCGAGGAACACATCCCTGGATTCAGGATGCGCTATGAGGTCGATCCAGTCCGTCAGGCGATCGCCGACTCATGGCCGGACAAGATGGATGACTCCTGCGCCCGCGAGGAGTGGGGATGGACACCGTCCTATGATCTGGAGACCATGACCGTGGACATGATCGACGCGCTCCGCAAGAAGCTGCTCTAGAAATTACACATCAAAAAGATAAAGGAGAGGGTGACCAATGTCACCCTCTTTTTTGTCCCTCAGCCGATACGCTCGCGCCTTGGATTTATCACAACCAATACCCCGGCCTGCACACAACCTCGGTTGCAGAGCCTGAGCGGGGCATCAGCGGGCGGAGCGTTTGGCGGCCCGGGCTTCTTTTCTGGCTTTCTGCTTCTCGAAGCGGAGACGATAGCGTTCCAGCATCCGATCTTCCTTGGCACGCCGCTTCTCCATTGCTTTCAGCGTCTTGAGGGTCTTCTTACGTTTCCTTTTCAAGGCTTTCTCTTCCTTGACTTTGGCCTTGGCCTCATCACGGGCGTCAAGCTCGGCCCATCTTGCCTCACGCGCCTCCGCACGCTTCCTGCGGCTTTCCTCTTTCGCGGCCTTCCTCGACGCTGCCGGATCCAACGGATTCTTTACAGACGCACTGTCCGCGGAAACCGCAAGGGTGTCTTTCAACGCTATGCTGTCCTTACGCGCGGCCAAGGAATCCCTCAACGCGAGGCTGTCCTTTCTGGCAAGGCTGTCCCGGAGCGCAAGACTGTCGGCTGCCACCCGCAGACTATCCGCCACACGAGCCTCCTCAGCCTTACGCAACTCCTCCAGCCGCTTCCTCTCCGCCTTACGGACGCGCTTCAGAGAATCCTGGGTCGCAAGCATCTTATAGACGCTGCTCATATAGCCAGGGAAATAAATGTCGGTCTCGGCGAATTTCGCACGTGGAATCTGCTCGTAGACAGACCTTTGAGACTCTCGCGGCTTGTACTCGGTGATGTCCTCCGGACCTTTGGGACGCTTTTCAGGCTGCCAGTCGAAACCCTTAAGAATCCTCTCGTCCTTCTTTAGCTGGACGACAGGATAGGCATCGCTCTTGACAGCGTCGAAATAGTTGATATCCTGAATGTTCCCTTCCTTCAAAATGGCCGTCATCATCTTCGACTCGAACTTGTTGACCGTCGCAAGCGAATTGTTCTCCTCTATGAAGAAGACACCGGACGCCCCGCCCATCGCGTCGAAACGCCGGAGTGTTCCAGTGCTGTCGAAATAGGCCATCATTTCCGTCGCCCTGATCTGATCGAACGAGAGGGAGTCCTCCTGGACGATGATGAAGGCGTTTGACATCAGGCTCGCGCGCTCGATGGACTGGTTCTTGACAATCACTGTTATGCTGTCCGCCGTGTACTGCCTCTTGGTTTCATTCCAGACATACGGTTTCCTGTAGAGACGTATCAACGAGTCAAGGTCGGTGTAGGCAAGGGAGTCACACGCGACCTGCATGTCGGTTCTGAAGACCTTGACGTTATTGATTCCGTAGATGAAATTGATCTTTGTGGAGTCTTTCGGAGTCAGGTCAAGCGAGTCTTTCGCGGCAATGGAAAGGGAGTCCGCCATGGCCAGCGAATCTTTTGCGAAGCCAAGACTGTCAGCTTGGAACGCCGTTGTGTCCAACTGAGATCTCAGGGTGTCGGCAGAGGCGCGAAGGGTGTCTGCCGGGGTGCGAAGGGTATTGGACCGGGTGCGAAGGGTGTCGGCCTGAGGCTTGAGACTTGCCGACTTCAAAGTGTCGGGGTTCTGAGCGAGCGGGTGGGCGGGAGTTTTGACAAGCCCGGCGACCGGCAAAGAATATGACTCCGTGGCCGGCGGTGTCCAGCACCAGCGAGGCGGTTCATATTCAATGACATCATCATCCCACGGGGCGGGAAGGATCGGTTTTCTGCTTTCGGTCAGCGCGGCGGCTCCCTTGTCAAAGGATCCCCTCGCGTTCGGGTCTTCCTCCTCCATCTTCTTCCGGGCCTCCTCGGCAGCGGCTTTGGCAGCCTCGGCAGCCTTGCGCCGGTACTCCGTGATAGGATCAACATTCAACTCCTTCAATCGGGCCTCTGACCTGACAAACTCGACAGAGTCCACCTCGCACTTCGATATCGAACGAAGGATCAACGTGTCAGCTCCGACATAGACGGTGTCCTTCTTTCCGTCCTGCTCGCTGATCATGATGACGGCCGGATCCCTGGTCATCTTGACATAGGACAAGGAATCGATGTACTGCATGTAGCCTGCGACAGCGGCCACATTGCGGCTCGTGTCCAACAACTCGGCATGACCGAACATCTCCACTTCATTACGGGCGCGGTAGTAGACCAGCGTGTCGGCCCAGGCCTCCTGACCCTCGGTCAAAAGATGAACGTCGGTGGTGAAGGTGAATTTCTCTAAGTCCCTCTCATAGAGACCGGCCTTTGAGGAAAGCATGTTGTCGTCCTTCCAGGCATTGGTGCCGGTGCCGAACGTGGCACGGTTGGCTTCGGTGTCGTAGCTGAGAAAATCCGTCTTCACGAACACCGAGTCCGTGTACATGTTGACATTGTCCGTGAACGTGAATGTACTGAGCTTGGAGAAATAAGACCCTTCGACACTCTCGATGACCTGTCCGTCCTTGTCACGCAAGGCTCCTCCGCCACGGAAAACTGCGACACTGTCCTTCGTGTTGTAGTCCAGATCCCTTGTCCTGAGCGTGTTGCCGTCCTTGTCCCGAAGCTGCACCAAAGAGCCTCGGAACTGCGCGAGGTTCTGGTCGATCAAGTAATCCAGACTCTCGCTGCTGAGCACCGTGCTGTTCTGGATGATCTGGACATTGCCGAAGGCGTTGATCACATTCGTGTTGACGTTCCACAAGGCGGTGTCACAGACCAGCAGGGTCGAGTTGTGCTCAAAACGCGCGTGACCCAAGGCCTTGCGGTACTGGACACCATATTCATCAACCTGCTGCAACTCATCACAGCCAAGCAGCCTCACAAGACTGTCCTTCCGCTCCGTGGTCTGGGCGGAAAGGCTGAACGTGAGCAGCAAAAGGAGTAATGAATATGCCAGGCGTCTCGGGAGCATCAGTCTTCCGCGAACTTTGATGCCCAGCCTGAACGGCGGAACTCACAGTCCCTGAACATCGGATCGATGATGATGTGGGTCTCCTTGATCTTCTCGGCGAGGAAGTCGTCGATCGCCCTCATCTGCTTGTCAAGGCGCACCTGTTCCTGGATCTGGCTGAAATCCTCGTCGAAGGACGCAGTGTGGGCAGGGATGATACGGTCAACCTTGATGATCTTGTAGATGGTCTTGCCGACCACATAGTCCTTGACCTGATCCTGACGGCCGTCATTGTCCGTGGACTCAACAGGTTCCGAGATCTCACCCTCCTTCAGATCCTTGATGGCCATGTAGTCCTCAGGCTTAAGCTGGTCAATCTCGAAATAGGCCGAGCCGGTGTTCGGATCCGACATCTGACCGCCGTTAGTCTTGGTGGCCGGATCCTGTGAGTAGAAGTTGGCCGCCATCTGGAATGTGACGGCGTTGTTGTTGATCTCGGTACGAAGGCTGTCCAGCGTCTTGAACGCCTTTTCCCTGTCCTCGTCGGTGTACTTAGGCTTCATCAGGATGTGGCGGGCATTGAACATGTCCCCCTTCTTCTCGATGACCTCTATGATGTGGAAGCCGTCCGGCGTCTCGACAATCTGCGAGATGACACCCGGCTTGAGAGCCATCGCCGCATCAGAGAACACTGGCCAGAAGATTGACTTTGAGGCCATTCCAAGCTCACCTCCCTTACGGGCGCTGCCAGGGTCCTCCGAATATATTCGTGCCAAAGTGGAGAATTTCTCTCCGTTGATGATCCTCTCGCGCAGATCCAGAAGCTTCTCGCGCACAGCCATGTTGGCCGCCTCACGGTCAGGATAGATGCAGATCTGGCTGAGCTGGTACTTGATCGGGACAATCGGAAGGTTCTTCGCGTCGACCGTGTCAAGATATTCCTTGACATCGTAAGGGGTCATCTCCGGAATCTTCCTCATGATTTCCTGCTGCGCCTGCTGGGTGAGGCTCATGTCCTCGTACTGCTTGCGCCATTCCTGGCGGAGGCGGTAGAGAGGCTTCCCGAAATATTCCTCAACCTTATCTTCCCCTCCAAGGTAGGTCAGCATTCTGTCAGCCTGCTGGGAAAGACTTCCCTCGACCATGTCCTGATTGACCGTCAGAGAGTCGATCCTTGCCTGCATCAGGAATATCTTGGATTCAAGGATGGACTCCAGCACCTCGCAGCGGACATTCCTGTCGGAGGACAGTCCCTGGGCGCTTCTGTCCTTTACGGCACCCTCGATGTCCGAGATCAAGACAGCCTCGTTGCCGACAACCGCGATCGTCTTGTCAACGTACTTGTATTTCTGAGCCGAAGCCATCGCGCAAACTGACGCGAGGGCGAAGATGGTGATTGCTACTTTCTTTATCATCTCTAATATATTACAAAATTCTCCCTAAGCTTGGCATCTTCTATCAAGTCCCGTTCCAAACCGGTAAGGAGCTCGTGTTTTCTTCCACTTATGATGATGTCCCTGATCCTGTCCTCGCAGTACTCGACCGGAGCGATCTCGCCGGCCTTGACATAGTCAACTATAAAAGCCACAGAGACTTTGTCCTCCCCGTCCGGGATCTGGATGAACTGTCCGGAACGCTGGGAAAGCATCTGTACATAGTCCACTCCGAATTCCGCCGCCAGCTTGATCGCATCGATCCATTCCCCGGAATAGTCGTGGTAGCGGCGGGCGGAGTTGAACGCCACGCTGTCCGCCGCGACCACGTCCTCGACCTTGTCCGAAGACATCAACTTCTTGATCTTGGCCAGATTAGGAGAATCCTTGTCAATGTTCAGGAAACGGGCCTTGAGAATCGGACGCTCAAGTTTGAAGGTTTCCTTATGAGAGTCGTAATAGTCCGTTATCTGCTTCTCGGAGACGGTCGTGTCAAGCCTCTCATTGACGTAGCGCTGCTCGTAACGATAGCGGAGAAGCGACTGGCGATAGGCCTCAAGCTCTTTCGAGACATCCTTCTCCTCCTTGGACAGACGTTGCTGCGCGATGTCCATGAAGGCCTTGTCCCTGACCCATGAATTGATGTAGAGGTTGGCCAGATTGACACTGTCCTCCGGCGACGTGCCCTTTGGTATCACATCATCAAGTTCCGAGCGGTACAGCTTGTGATCCCCAAGCTTCGCGACCACCTCCCCGTCGTGAATAAGCGAGGAGATGGCCTTGCATGAAGGCAGGAGAGCCAGCAGCACACCCAGCAGGACTATTTGCAACCTTTTTGGAAACATCTGGCTATCTGACGATTATCTTGAATAATTAGGGGCTTCCTTCGTGATGGTCACATCGTGCGGATGGCTCTCAAGGAATCCCGCGTTGGTGATGCGCACAAACTGGGCGTCACGCAGATCGGCGATCGTGTGGGCGCCGCAGTACCCCATACCGGCGCGGAGTCCGCCGACAAGTTGGTACACGACCTCGGAGACGGTTCCCTTGTAAGGCACCTGAGCCACGATTCCTTCCGGAACGAGCTTCTTGATGTCTGCCTCCATGTCCTGGAAATACCTGTCCTTGGAACCCTGCTCCATAGCCTCAAGCGATCCCATGCCGCGATAGGACTTGAAGCGCCTTCCGTTCATGATGATGGTCTCTCCCGGAGACTCCTCCGTTCCGGCAAGCAGGGAGCCTGCCATGATGGTGCCGGCGCCTGCGGCAAGGGCCTTCACGATGTCTCCCGAATATCTTATGCCGCCGTCGGCTATGACAGGAACTCCCGTACCCTTAAGGGCATAGGAGGCCTCCATGACAGCCGTCAGCTGAGGGACACCGATGCCGGCGATGATTCTGGTCGTGCAGATCGAGCCGGGGCCAATACCGACTTTGACAGCCTTGACTCCGGCTTCGGCAAGAGCCTTGGCGCCGGCTCCTGTGGCGACATTGCCGGCGATGATCTGGAAATCCTTGTAGGCGTCGCAGGCCTTGCGGATCATCTGCAGAACGCCCTCGGAATGGCCGTGAGCGGTGTCCAGGACAACAGCGTCCGCGCCCGCGTCAATGAGCATGCCGATTCTCTCGATCGTGTCGGACTTGATGCCGGCGGCAGCTGCCACCAGGAGACGGCCCTTGCTGTCCTTTGACGCGATAGGGTTGTCCTTGATCTTCATCAGATCCTTGTAGGTGATCAGCCCGACAAGCTTGCCGTCGCCGTCCACAACAGGAAGTTTCTCGACCTTGCTGTGCTGAAGGATCCTCGTGGCCTCCGCCAAGGTTATGCCCTTAGGCGCGGTCACGAGATTCTCCCGTGTCATCACCTGGGAGATAGGCAGCTGCATGTCCTCCTGGAATCTGAGGTCACGGTTCGTGACGATGCCGATAAGGAAGCCGTTGCCGTCAACAACCGGAATGCCGCCGATGTGATGCTTCTTCATCATGGCCAGCGCATTGCCGACAGTCGCGTCCGGGCTGATGGTGACAGGGTCATAGATCATGCCGTTCTCCGCCCTTTTCACATGCCTGACCTGCTCGCACTGCTTCTCGATCAGCATGTTCTTGTGGATCACGCCGATACCGCCAGCCCTTGCCATAGCGATGGCAAGATCGGCCTCCGTGACGGTGTCCATCGCCGCGGACACGATCGGAGTGTGGAGCCTAATGTCTGTCGTGAAATTTGTTGTGACATCAACGTCACGTGGAAGTACATCGGAATGTGCCGGAACCAGTAAAACATCATCGAAGGTGAGGCCTTCAGGAATCTCTCGGTTTACAAACTTCGCCATTGTAATCAAATAAATTTGACAAATATAAGAATTTTCACGCAATAGTTGCTGTTAGTAAGCGTTAAAAAACAAGTAGCCCGTAAGTAGCCCCGCTTCCCTTCGCCCGCCGAAGGAATCTCTCTCATCGTCATAAGGGGAAATATTCTTTCATCGCCAATGAATATCTTTCACCGTCCCAAGGGGACATATTCTTTCATCATCCATGAATATCTCTCATCGCCGCAAGGGGACATATTCCTTCATCATCCATGAATATCTTTCACCGCCGCAAGGGGACATATTCGTTCATCGACAATGAATATTCCTCCGTCGCCGGCGGGCCTTAGTGATCTTTTTTTCAATGTCTACTTATTTCGAAAACAGCCGGCCCTGCCGCGCGCCGCGCTCCTCCATGCGCCTGTCCAGCATGCGGAGGATCTCAAAGTTGCGGACAAGCCCCCAAGGAGTGTCGTTCACGAACCTTGGCGGCACTTCTCCGGCCACCCGCTCGATGTAGAGGTCGGGTCTCAAACGTTCGAGGATGTCGATCACGAAGTCGAGATATTCATCAAGCCCAGGCCGGTAGAACGCCGACGGATCGGCGGCATATTCCTTTTCCATCGCCGTGCCTTTGACGATCTGAAGTTGGTGGAACTTGACGGAACGGAGCGGCAGCGATGAGATGGCATCGCACTGGTCCAGAAGCATTTCCCTGGTCTCGCCCGGGAGCCCGAGGATGAAGTGCGCCCCCATGTCGAGTCCCCTTTCCGCAGTCATTTCCACCGCCCTTCGCGCGCACTCGAAGTCGTGGCCGCGGTTGATCCTCCGAAGCGTGGCGTCGTAGCAGGACTCGATGCCATATTCCACGACAACGATCGGCGCGTCGATGGTCTTCCCCTCCGGCAGCCCGCCGTCGGCGCTTCCGTTGTTGGTACTTCTGTCATCGATGCTTCCGCCGTTGGTACTTCTGCTGTTTGC
>ULYV01002374.1_pt1 | contig 14268 bp, 10 predicted proteins | sample 1962461 | NCBI WGS metagenome assembly ULYV01 (sample SAMEA4835871, study PRJEB28245) | human gut metagenome | biome: gut microbiome; material: fecal sample | place: Denmark | collected 2008 | reverse complement strand
GTCGCTTTGCAAGCAAAATCCCACTAAACCCTATAGGTTGCGGATTTGAGGTTTATGATGGTTCAGAGTTATACCTCCTCTGCCTGCATAGGCTTGTATACCGTGTCTACCACTCTGCGCTGGCATTCGTCGGCATCGGAAAGAGGGTGGGTACTGATAAGCATAAGGACACAGGAGGGGTCGAGGTGTGCGTCATTCAGGATTCTGGGATCCTCCAACTCAACATGAAAACCGTTACGCTCGTAGAAGGCGATGCGTCGGCGTGTGATGTCATCAGTTGGAGGCTCCACTTCCCCGATTATCGGCAAATTGGTCTCTTCCCTCAGGAGTTTCAGCGTCAATGCGCCCAAACCCTTGTTACGGTGGATGTCAAGCGTAGCCAAATACAGGAGATAACGACATATGCCTAATTCAAATACTACAGCCATACCGCAGAAGTCGTCATCTTCAGTGATGGCATAAAAAGACATTTCCTGGCAGTGGTCTATCATCCACAGGAAACGTTCAGTGTCAGTTCTCTCCGCTTCGGAAAAAGCAGACTCGTAGAGCTCTGGAACTTGCGCTATCAGCGGGTCTTTGCTTGACTGTATTTTTATCAGTTTCATGCTAAATTTCGATTTATCGGTTTAAATATAACAAATCCACAGCAAATTGTATCTATCTTCGAACTTTATCTAACAGCCTTGACACAGTTCATTTTACACTTTCGGGTATTACGGGCGCTAGCCTATCGCCCTGTAAGGGCAAAAGCTTTAAAACTCCAGGCAAAACATAAAGCTTTTGCCCTTACAGGGCGCCTTGCTGATTGCCATTATACCCAGGGCGATGCCCTGGGCTAGGAGCTTTTGGGCCTTCAGCCCGTACTTGAACCACATGCATAAGTTCTGTTATATATAGTGGCGGCAAAGAACCGCAACCATACTTGCAGAACTTTTAAATCAGAAACCGGCTGCCCGAATCCGTAAAAACCGAGAAGACCGGCAAATCTGATTTTACTTGATGATTCCCTCTTCTACGAAAATCTTCTTCAAGATCTGGACAGCCTGCTCAACCTGCTCTCTTGTATGAGTAGCCATGAGTGCGAAACGTACCAATGTATCCTGAGGAGCACAAGCTGGAGGAATAACAGGGTTGATGAACACACCTGCATCGTAAGCCATCTTGGTAACAACGAATGTCTTCTCAGCATCGCGTACGTAGAGAGGAATGATAGGACTCTCTGTCTCGCCAATCTCGAAACCTTCCTCGCGGAAACGCTTCAAGGCATAGTTGGTTACATCCCAGAGATTCTCGAAACGCTCTGGCTCATTCTGAATGATGTGGAGTGCCTCGAGAGCTGCTGCTGTGGCAGCTGGAGTGTTAGAGGCGCTGAAGATGTAAGTACGGCAGTTGTGACGGAGGAAGTTGATAGTATCCTTGTCTGATGCGATGAAACCGCCGATAGAAGCCAGACTCTTAGAGAATGTACCCATGATGAGGTCTACCTCATCGGTCAGACCGAAGTGGTCGCATACACCACGACCCTGCTTGCCGAATACGCCAAGACCATGAGCCTCGTCTACCATGATAGAGCAGTTGTACTTATGCTTGAGCTTAACGATTTCAGGCAAGTTAGCCAGGTCGCCCTCCATAGAGAACACACCGTCAACAACGATGAGCTTGATAGCCTCCTCAGGGAGCTTAGAGAGCACGCGCTCCAAATCTTCCATATCGTTGTGCTTGTAGTGAAGCTGGGTAGCGAATGAGAGGCGGCGGCCATCTACGATACTTGCGTGGTCGCGGTCATCGCAGATAATATAGTCGTTACGACCTACTACGCAAGCCAAGACACCCTGGTTTACAGAGAATCCTGTAGAGAAACACAAAGTTTCATCCTTGCCCATAAACTCAGCAAGCTCCTTTTCGAGCTGCACGTGCAAATCGAGCGTACCATTGAGGAAACGGCTTCCTGCACAACCAGAACCATACTTGTCGAGCGCAGCCTTTGCTGCATCAATAACACGCTGGTCGTTAGTCAAACCCTGATAAGCATTAGAACCGAACATCAGGATTTTATGACCATCGATGTCGGTTACTTCTGTCATCTGCTTACTTGTGATCTCGCGGAAATATGGATACACACCGGCAGCCATATACTTCTGAGGTTCACGATAATTCTTGTATCTTTCTTGTAATTGTCCCATTATTAAGAGGTGTACTTTATTTTCTTTTTTATACTTTTCTAACTTTCAGGGTGCAAAGATACAAAAAAGAACTCAATAAACGGCTTTTTTTATAAGAAAGTTTACTTTTATAGTTTTTTTAATCGATATTTCTTGTTATTTTGGGTATTTTTATTACTTTTGCAGCCTAAATTTTACAAACTCTTGACTATATAATGAAGAAAAAGATACTTTTCATCATGAATCCGATTTCAGGAACAGCCAGCAAGGCGGCAGTTCCCAGTCTGATAGATTCTGTTTTGGACAAAGAGCTTTTTGAGTACGAGATAAGAATGACTGAAAGAGCTGGGCACGCTTCGGAAATTGCTACCGAAGCGAAGAACAACCATGTAGATGTGGTTGTGGCGGTTGGTGGCGACGGAACCGTCAACGAGGTGGCCCGCTCACTGGTTCACTCCGATACTGCCCTCGGCATTCTGCCTTGCGGTTCGGGCAACGGATTGGCAAGACATCTGCTGCTCCCGATGAACCTGAAGAAATGCATAGAGGTCATCAACCAATGCCAGATTAGAGATCTGGATTATGGTGTCATCAACGACCACCCGTTCTTCTGCACCTGCGGCATGGGCTTTGACGCTTTCGTCAGCATGAAGTTTGCCGAGAGCGGCAAGCGTGGTCCTATCACTTATGCTGAAAATATCCTGCGCGAGGGATTGAAGTATAAGCCTGAGACTTACACGCTGGAGGACGAGACGGGCACCAAGCAGTATAAGGCGTTCCTCATTTCCTGTGCCAACGCATCTCAGTATGGCAACAATGCCTATATTGCCCCTCAAGCATCCATGAGCGACGGTTTGATGGATGTCGTCATCATGGAACCATTCGATGTAATCGAGGCGCCTCAGGTAAGTTTCGACATGTTCAACAAGACGTTGGACAAGAACTCGAAGATCAAGTCGTTCCGCTGCAAGAAGCTCCATATCACCCGCAGTCAGCCAGGCGTAATCCATTATGATGGCGACCCTGTGATGACGGGGGCAGAGATTGATGTTCACCTGGAAGAAAAGGGAATCAAGATGCTGGTGAACCCGTTTGCCAACAAGAACGACCGCAAGCCGAACATGATTCAGTCTGCCTTTGCCGATTTCTTCAACGACTTCAATGCCGTGCGCGATGATATTCAGAAAGACATCCAGCGCCAGAGCAAAAGAGTAGAAGCTATCAGCAAACTGGTACAGAAGAAGCTGAACCTTTAATACAATGTTGAATGTTGAGTGTTGAGTGTTGAATTTAGAGGGAGTGTTGAATGTTAAATATTGAATGGATTGGGGGCAACACTCAACATTCAACATTCAACATTAAACCCTATCCACTCAACATTCCTCAAAGATAGAATTCTTCCGTTATTTTCCTATACCATTCCGAGCGGTTTCCCTGCGAATCCATCATCGTTTCAACATGCTCTTCATAAGGCAAAATGCGATGCTTGGCAAAACTCAGCATAAAGCGCTTGGGCTGCTTGCGATCTACCGTCTTTACGCCACACTTCCGTATAAGATAAAAACCTAATATACAAGACTCTGCAACAAACTGCTCCACTACTTCTACGGGAACAATTGCAGAGAAAATACCGTCATCAGAAAGCAGCCGTTTTACACCCGCAAACAAATCGCGGAACGGAAGACTGTCCGTATGTCTCGCCATCGTCCTCTTACTGTCCGGATTTTTTAAGCTATCTACAAAGAACGGAGGATTGCTCACTATCGCATCAAAAACACCGGCAGCCTTCAAACCTTCAGCAGTTTCCAAAGCCTCAGCTGCTTCCGAAGTTCCCCCGAAATCCTGCAGTCTGCAGCATTCTATTTCCACCCTGTCGCGAAACGGACTTGCCATCACATTTTCCCTCGCCTGTCCGCAGGCATCAGCATCCATATCAATCCCCACTACCTCAGCTTCAGGAAAACGCTGCGCCATCATGAGCGAAATCAATCCCGTTCCGGAACCAATGTCCAGAATCCGCCTGCCACCTTGCGCCCATGCACCCAGCAAAACGCCGTCAGTTCCCACTTTCATGGCACAACGGTCTTGCTCTATCTCAAACTGTTTAAATCGAAAATTACCCATAAATTCTTCTGTCTCTTTACAGAAGAAAACGAATGCGCCGCCGATTTATTTTATCGCAAGCAGCAGAAATTGCCACTTCCACCTGCAAAAGCAGCTACTTACATCTATAAAAACGGGTACTAATTTATAGAAAAAGCAATTTTATTATTAAATAATCTATCATCTTCCACGATATTTCATAAAAAATGAGTACCTTTGCACGGAAAATAGAAATCATAACAAAATGGATAATAGAAGAACAAGTACCCGAATACAAATGATTGCAGATTACGAGGGCGACCCGAAAACCCTGATCGAAGACCAGGAAGAAGGCTTGTACCCTACCCTCTGCATGCGAGATATTGTAGTTTTCCCAACCAACATGACCCCTATCGTTGTGGGCAGAAAGGAAAGTCTGAATCTCGTCCGGATGCTGGAAAAGAAACCAGACACCATATTCTGCGTATTCTGCCAGAAGAACAAAGATACAGAATCGCCCTACGAAGAAGACCTCTACCCTGTAGGTGTCTTCGCCAAACTCATCAAGGTGATCAAGATGCCTGGCACAGAGCAGATGAGCATCATCATCCAGGGTCTGGGCAGATGTCAGATGAAACATCTCGTTCAAAAAGAGCCTTACACAGTAATTGACGTAAAAAGTCTTCCGGAGAAATGGCCTGACGAGAACAACGATGAACTCTTCAGAATGCTCTACGAGAACTTCCATTACGAAGCGACAGACTATATCAAATCAAACGCCAACTATACTGATGAGGCCATCCAGGCCATCAACGAACTCTCGAGCATTCACATGCAGTGCAACTTCATGTGCTCCCTCCTCCCTTTCTCCATCGAGGATAAAATCAAGATGCTGAAAGAAGAAAATCTCAGCGAGCGCATCATGATTGCCATCAGATCCCTGAACAAGGTGCGCCATCTGCTACGCATCCAGACTGAGATTGAGAACAAAACCCACTACGACCTCGATGAACAGCAGAAGGAATACTTCCTCAAGCAGCAGATCAAGAACATCAGGGAAGAACTGGGAGAAGGCAACGCCAGTCCGGAGAAGAAGGAGATTCTGGAGAAGGCGAAAAAGAAGAACTGGAGCGAGGAAACTGCCAAAATCTTCAAGAAAGAAATTGCCAAGCTCGACACTCTGAACCCGCAGAGTCCTGACTATTCGATACAGATAGGATTCCTGCAGACCATGGTAGATTTGCCTTGGAACTCCTACACCCAGGACGACCTCAGTCTGACCCGTGCCAAGCGCATTCTGAACCACGACCACTACGGCATGGAGAATGTGAAGGAACGCATCCTGGAATTCCTCGCCGTAAGAGCACTGAACGGCGGCGGCAAGAGTCCTATCCTCTGCCTCTACGGTCCTCCGGGCGTAGGAAAGACCAGTCTGGGCAAGAGCATCGCAGCAGCCATGAAGCGCAAGTATGTACGCATGTCGCTGGGCGGTCTGCACGATGAAGCCGAAATCCGCGGTCACCGCCGCACCTATGTGGGAGCCATGCCGGGCCGCATCATCAAGAACATGCTGAAGGCAGGCAGCAGCAATCCGGTCTTCATCCTCGACGAGATTGACAAGGTGGCGCAGAGCAATTTCAACGGCGACCCAGCATCAGCCCTGCTCGAAGTGCTGGACCCGGAACAGAACAATGCCTTCCACGACAATTATCTCGATATGGATTACGACCTCTCCAAGGTACTCTTCATCGCCACAGCCAATGACCTGAGCGTCATTCCGCGTCCGCTCCTCGACCGTATGGAGCTGATAGAAGTAGGCGGCTACATCACCGAAGAGAAGACAGAGATTGCCAAGCGCCACCTCGTACCGGAAGAGCTGGAAAGCACCGGACTCGACAAGGTTTCGCCAAAGGTAAGTTTCAACAAGAATGCCCTCGAGTTCATCATCGAGCACTACACCCGGGAGAGCGGCGTAAGACAGCTGAAGAAGCAGATTGACAAGAGTCTGCGCAAGATGGCTTACAAACTTGCCTGCAACCAGGAGCTGAAGAACTACACCATCACCCCTGCCGAAGTAAAAGACCTGCTGGGCAATCCGCCGTTCAACCGCGACATCTACCAGGGCAACGACTATGCAGGAGTGGTAACCGGACTAGCCTGGACCTCAGTGGGCGGCGAAATCCTCTACATCGAAACCTCGCTCAGCAAGGGCAAGGCAGGCAAGCTCACCCTGACCGGAAATCTGGGCGACGTGATGAAGGAATCAGCCATTATCGCACTGGAATACGTCAAGTCGCACATCGACCTGCTCCAGGTAGACTACCGCATCTTCGAGCAATGGAACATCCACATCCACGTGCCTGAGGGAGCTACCCCGAAAGACGGTCCTTCTGCCGGAATCACCATCGCCACCAGCATCGCCTCAGCCATCACCCAGCGCAAGGTGCGTGCCAACACAGCCATGACCGGCGAGATAACCCTCCGCGGCAAAGTGCTCCCGGTAGGCGGAATCAAGGAGAAGATTCTGGCAGCCAAGCGGGCAGGAATCAAGCACATCGTGATGTGCAGGGAGAACCAGAAGAACGTAGAGGAAATACCGGAGAAATATCTCAAAGGCGTAGACTTCCACTATGTAGAGAATGTGGCTGACGTCTGGCAGTTCGCGCTGACCGACGAGAAGGTGAAAAACCCTACAGACTTCAGCATTGAGGAAAATGATAAAAAAGAATAGAAATGAAATTTGAATTACAAGTAACAGATAAAGCAAGCGATGCGCGTACAGGCATCATCACCACCGACCACGGACAGATCAAGACCCCAATCTTCATGCCCGTAGGAACCGTAGGAAGCGTGAAGGGCGTCCACTTCGAGGAACTCAAGAAGCAGGTCATGGCACAGATTATCCTCGGAAACACCTATCACCTCTACCTGCGCCCAGGTCTTGACGTCATCAGGGCAGCAGGCGGATTGCACAAGTTCAACGGCTGGGACCGTCCTATCCTCACCGACAGCGGCGGCTTCCAGGTCTTCTCGCTCACCGGCATCCGCAAGCTCAAGGAAGAAGGCTGCGAGTTCCGCTCCCACATCGACGGCAGCAAGCACTTCTTCACACCGGAGAATGTAATGGACACCGAGCGCATCATCGGAGCCGACATCATGATGGCCTTCGATGAATGTCCACCGGGACAGAGCGATTACCAGTACGCCAAGAACAGCCTCATGCTCACCCAGCGCTGGCTAGACCGCTGCATCAAGCGGTTCAACGAAACCGAGCCCCTCTACGGCTATCAGCAGAGTCTCTTCCCTATCGTTCAGGGCTGCACCTTCCCGGAACTGCGCCGCGAAGCAGCCAAATACATTGCCGACAAGGGAGCCGACGGAAATGCCATCGGCGGACTTGCCGTAGGAGAGCCTACCGAGGTGATGTATGAGATGATAGAAGTAGTGAACGAAATCCTGCCGAAAGACAAGCCGAGATATCTGATGGGCGTAGGAACCCCGCAGAACATCCTCGAAGCCATCGAGCGCGGCGTAGACATGTTCGACTGCGTAATGCCGACCCGCAACGGCCGCAACGCCATGCTCTTCACCTATCAGGGCACGATGAACATGCGCAACAAGAAGTGGGAGAAAGACTTCAGTCCGGTAGATCCAGACGGCTGCGACATCGACCTCGTAACCACGAAGGCCTACCTCCACCACCTCTTCAAGGCCCAGGAGCTGCTGGCGATGCAGATAGCCAGCATCCACAACCTCTCTTTCTATCTGCGCCTCGTGACCGATGCCCGCCATCATATCGAGCAGGGCGATTTCGTGGCATGGAAGAATTCCATCATCGACCAGCTTGGCCGAAGAATTTAAGTAAGCAAGCATCATGAAAGATTTTAAGAAAATAAGAAAACACCGCCGGCTCTACCGCACCGGCCGATGGGCTTCCCGCAAGTTCGGGTGGCTCATCAGGGCTGTGCGCTGGCTGGCTCACAAGCTCCGGTTCCTGCGCATATTCAGGTTTCTCAACCCGTTCAGGTACATCAAGAAGCTCGACTGGTACATTATCAAGAAGTTTCTGGGCTACTATTTCTTCTCCATCGCCCTAATCATCTCCATCGCCATCGTCTTCGACTTCAACGAGAACCTGTCAAAATTCACAGAGCACCATGCACCGGCGCGCGCAATCATCTTCGATTACTACGCCAACTTCGTGCCCTATTTTGCCAACCTCTTCAGTGCGCTGTTCGTGTTCGTGGCGGTCATTCTCTTCACCACCAAGCTGGCAAGCAATTCCGAAATCATCGCCATCCTGGCGTCGGGAGTATCCTTCAAGCGTCTCCTTCGCCCATACATGATTACCTGCGTGCTGCTATCAGCCCTCTCCTTCGGGCTTTCAGCCTACGTCATTCCCCACGGAACCGTCATCAGGCAGAACTTCGAGACGATGTACAAGAACAAGAAGAAGAATACCAGTGCCGAGAATGTACAGCTGCAGGTAGACAAGGGAGTGATTGCCTATATGCAGCATTACGACAACAGCATGAAACGCGGCTACGGATTCTGTCTCGACAAGTTCCAGGACAAGAAACTCGTAAGCCACCTTACAGCGATGGACATCCAGTACGACACCATTTCCGACAGCAAGTATCACTGGAAACTGAGCAACTGGAAAATCCGCAAGCTCCAGGGCATGAAGGAGCATATTACGAGCGGAGCCCAGAAGGACACCATCATCATGATGGAACCTACCGACCTGGTCTATTCCAAGGGTCAGCAGGAAACCTTCACCAGTCCTGAGCTCCGCGATTACATCTCCAAGCAGATTAACCGCGGTTCGGGCAACGTAGTGCAGTACGAGGTAGAATACCACAAGCGCATCGCCTCTTCCTTCGCTTCGTTCATCCTCACCATCATCGGCGTCTCCCTCTCAGCCCGCAAGCGCAAGGGCGGCATGGGAGCAGCATTGGGCGTTGGACTTGCGCTGAGTTTCGGCTACATCATGCTGCAGACGGTTTCTGCCACCTTCGCCATCCAGGCCAACTTCCCGTCTGTTCTGGCAGCGTGGCTTCCAAACTTCCTCTTCGCCATCGTAGCCTACTTCTGCTACCGCAAGGCACCGAGGTAATTATCAATTAATAATTAAGAGTTTATAGTTTATAGCAGCCATGCTCCCCTATAAACTATAAACTGTAAACTATAAACTATAGAAGAATGTATTTCGACGAATTAGATTTAAACGACAACGTGCTCGACGCATTATATGACATGCGCTTCGACACATGCACTCCAGTACAGGAAAAGTGCATTCCAGAGATATTAGAAGGTCACGATGTCTTGGGTGTAGCCCAGACCGGAACCGGCAAAACCGCAGCCTATCTGCTGCCTGTATTGAGCAAGCTCGATGACGGCGGTTATCCGAAAGACGCCATCAACTGCGTCATCATGTCACCAACCCGCGAACTCGCCCAGCAGATAGACCAGGCGATGCAAGGCTTCGGCTACTACCTGCAGGGCGTGAGCAGCGTAGCCGTATACGGCGGCAACGACGGCAACCGTTACGATCAGGAGTTGCGCAGCCTCCGCATGGGCGCCGATGTAGTCATCGCCACCCCGGGCCGCCTCATCTCCCATATCTCTCTGGGCAATGTAGACCTCAGCAAGGTAAGTTTCTTCATTCTTGACGAGGCCGACCGCATGCTCGACATGGGTTTCTCTGACGACATCAAGACCATCGCGTCAAAACTGCCAAAGACCTGCCAGACCATCATGTTCTCGGCAACCATGCCTGAGAAGATAGAAGAACTGGCTAAGACCTTGCTCAAGAATCCGGTAGAAATCAAACTTGCCGTCAGCAAGCCAGCCGAGAAAATCAAGCAGGAAGCATACGTATGCTACGAAACCCAGAAGATGACCATCATCAAGGACATCTTCAAGGCGGGCGACCTGAAACGCGTCATCGTCTTCAGCGGCAGCAAATTCAAGGTGAAGCAACTCGCAGCTTCTCTCCAGCAGATTGGAGTAAACTGCGGAGCCATGCACAGCGACCTGGAACAGGCTGAGCGCGATGATGTGATGTTCAAGTTCAAGAGCGGACAGTATGATGTTCTCGTAGCTACCGATATTGTGGCGCGCGGAATCGACATCGATGATATTGAGATGGTCATCAATTACGATGTTCCTCACGATACAGAAGATTACGTTCACCGCATCGGTCGTACTGCCCGTGCCAACCGCGATGGTAGAGCCATCACCTTCGTGAGCGAAGAAGACCAGTACTGGTTCCAGCAGATAGAGAAGTTCCTGGAGAAGGTGGTAGACAAAATGCCTCTCCCTGAGGGATGCGGCGAAGGTCCTGAATACATCAAGCTTAACAAGCCGAAGAAGAAAGGCGCAAACGGAAGAAACAACAGACGCGGTAACGGCAAAAACGGCGAGGCCGGAAAGAACAGTGCCAAGAACCGCCGACAGAAAGACCGCGACCAGACTTCTCACAAGCGCAAGCCAAACAAGCCAAACGAGCGTCAGGAAAAAGCACCACGCAGCAACGAACAGCAGCCTCAGCAGAGTAACAAGCAGCAGAACGCAAAGCAGCAGAACGCAAAGCAGCAGAACAGAAAGCCAGCCCAGCCAGGCGAGCAGCCAAAGAACAGCAACAGCCAGAAGCGCCGCAATAACAGCAACCAGCAGCGCCCAGGCACCGAGAACAATATTCGCCCAGGCAGCAACGGCCGTGGCAGAGGCGTAGCCCAGAAAAAGGGCGACAAGCCGGCTGCACGCAAGCACACCCCTATCGTAAATCCACAGAAGCAAGAAAATGCTGTGAAGAAATTCATCAAGCGCATCTTCGGATTCAAGAAATAGGAAATAAATTATCTTTTAAAAGAAAAGAGGAATGATGAAAGCGCTACCCCTCACCCCGCTCATGACCATCAGCCTCACACTGACGATCGGAATCATCATAGCCAAATGGGGCTATGATGATTTCAATATGCGCTTCTGGCTCATCATCTCCATCATTTCATGCGCCCTTAGCAGCATCATCTTTTTCCTTACTAAGTTTTTAAGCAAAAAAGCTTACTTCAACAGGAGCCACCAGTTTCTCATCTACTCCCAATGCGTGATGATTCATTTATGCATTCTGAGCCTTGGGGCTTTTCTTACCTGCAAGCAAATAGCTGATTCCCAAACCTCTACACAACTGAAAAACTGGCAGGAACTGCCTTACCTCACACGGGCAAAAATCAATACCGAACGCTATAAAAGCAATATTGAAAGCAAAATGGTTTCCCTTCACGTAAAACAGCAAGACTATGCAGTCATCGCAGCCATGGCGCTGGGCGACAAGAGCGCACTCGACTCGAACACCCGAAACAGTTACTCCATTTCCGGAGCCAGTCACATCTTGGCAGTAAGCGGACTTCATATAGGCATTATCTTCCAGCTTTTCATCTTTCTGCTAGGCGGCAGAAAGTACTCAGTTTACACCATCATCCTGTCCCTCATCTCCATCTGGACCTACGTTTTTCTCATAGGATTGCCGGCAAGTGCAGTCCGTGCAGCCATCATGCTTTCAGCCTACAGCTTAAGCTTAGCTTTCCATCGTACCGGTCTGCCGCTCAACACTTTATCCTCAGCTTATATATTTATGCTCTTCATCAGTCCGCTCTATCTTTTCGAGTTGAGTTTCCAGCTTTCGTTCCTGGCCGTAGCCTCCATTCTGTTGTTTTTCACACCCCTTTACACCCTCCTCCCCATCCGCAGCCGTTTCATCCGTTGGGCATGGGGACTCCTTTGCGTTTCACTGGCAGCCCAGATAGGAACCCTTCCGGTCATCGTCTACACCTTCGGCAGAATATCGTGCTATTCACTTCTCACCAATTACATCGCCATTCCCGCAGCAACCCTCATCCTATATCTTGGGGCAGCATTAATCCTGTTCTCCCCACTCACGTTATGGGCGCCCATAGCACCGGTTGCCGCCCCACTCATCAGCCTTACATCAGGCGCCCTGACCAGCATCACCCAGTTTTTGAATACAGCCATAAAACTGATCAGCATGCTGCCTGGAGCAAGCATCGAAAACGTAAGAATCAGTCTGCCTCAGGTAATCGGTCTCTACGCTATCATCCTGCTCATTTATGCCCTATGGCGCAGGATAGATAACCAGAAGTCGTCAGAATGCAAGATTCCATAAAACGGAGATAAAGGCTTAAACCCCGAAAAACGTCTCTTATATAATAAGGTGTGCGTACACAAAAGCGCTACAAATCGAGGTTAAGAATGTTAAAAAATAACTTTTTTCTACTTTTTCTGCATTTTTTCTTTCTTTTTGTTGGTGTTTTCGAGAAAAACATGTATCTTTGCAACCAGAAATAAAAAATAAGAATTTAAACTCAATAAAAGATTAAAGATTATGAAAGCATCAGAAGTCATCGCGAATCTCCAAAGAAGATTCCCAAACGAGCCTGAGTACATTCAGGCAGTTAGTCAGGTTCTCGGTACTATCGAGGAAGAGTACAACAAGCACCCAGAGTTTGAGAAGGCAAACCTCATCGAGCGTCTCTGCATTCCAGACCGCATCATCCAGTTCCGCGTATCTTGGGTAGATGACAAGGGCAACGTACAGACTAACATGGGTTACCGCGTTCAGCACAACAACGCGATTGGCCCTTACAAGGGAGGTCTTCGCTACCACAAGTCAGTAAACTTGGGTATTTTGAAGTTCTTGGCTTTCGAGCAGACATTCAAAAACTCTCTTACTACTCTCCCAATGGGTGGTGCTAAGGGTGGTTCTGACTTCTCTCCACGTGGCAAGAGCAACAACGAGGTAATGCGTTTCTGCCAGGCTTTCATGACAGAACTTTATCGTCACATGGGTCCAGACGAGGATGTTCCAGCTGGTGATATCGGTGTAGGTGGCCGTGAGGTAGGTTACCTCTTCGGAATGTACAAGAAGTTGACACACCAGTTCCAGGGCGTCTTGACCGGTAAGGGTCAGGAGTTCGGCGGTTCATTGATTCGTCCTGAGGCTACAGGTTACGGTAACGTATACTTCCTCTGCAACATGCTCGCTACCAAGGGTATTGACATCAAGGGCAAGAGAGTTTTGGTTTCAGGTTCAGGTAATGTAGCCCAGTACACTATGGAGAAGTTGCTCCAGTTGGGTGCTAAGCCAGTTACATGTTCAGATTCAGACGGTTACATCTACGACCCAGACGGAATCGACCGCGAGAAGCTCGATTACATCATGGAGCTCAAGAACGTAGAGCGTGGCCGTATCAAGGAGTATGCAGAGAAGTATGGTGTAAAATATGTTGCAGGTGCTAAGCCTTGGTTTGAGAAGGCAGACATCGCTCTCCCATCAGCTACTCAGAACGAAATCAACGAGGAGGCAGCTAAGGCTCTCATCGCCAACGGCGTAATCGCAGTAAGCGAGGGTGCTAACATGCCTTCTACTCCAGAGGCTATCAAGGTATTCCAGGATGCTAAGATTCTCTACTCTCCAGGTAAGGCAGCCAACGCAGGTGGTGTTGCAGTATCAGGTCTTGAGATGAGCCAGAACTCAGAGCGTCTGAAGTGGTCTCGTGAGGAGGTTGATGCTAAGCTCCACGACATCATGAACGATATTCACGCTAACTGCGTGAAGTATGGTACAGAGCCAGACGGTTACGTAAATTACGTAAAGGGTGCAAACGTAGCCGGCTTCCTGAAGGTAGCTAAGGCTATGATGGCTCAGGGCATTGTATAAGGCTAGAAAATTTTTAAATAAAATTAATACAATAGAAAAATAGGAAATTAGGAAATAGCGGGTCTGTGAAGATCCGCTATTTTTTGTGTCTACTCCTTCCCCCACTCCTTCTTTACATCAAAGCAGGGACAGGCTTTGTTGGCAAATTCATTATGCCCATGAATCGTGGCTAATGGATATATCACAAAGTTGGGCAGGCTGGAAAGCTTTTGCCTTTACAGGCTTATAATGCCTAAAAAGGGTGTTCAGTATTCAGTATTCAGTTTTTTTCGCTGTTGTTACCAT
>ULYV01021836.1_pt1 | contig 14413 bp, 14 predicted proteins | sample 1962461 | NCBI WGS metagenome assembly ULYV01 (sample SAMEA4835871, study PRJEB28245) | human gut metagenome | biome: gut microbiome; material: fecal sample | place: Denmark | collected 2008 | reverse complement strand
CGGCATAATAGCGCAGCCTAATATCACTGAGCGTGCGGTCAGTGCTGTCGTTGTCTTTCAGGTATGTCAGAATCTCTTTGGCCGACATCAGCGTATCCGGATTGAGCGTTCTTAGAAGGCCGCTCACCGTGTAAGGCCGCGTTTCCAAGCTGACAAAACCGATCAGCCAGAGTGCATCGTCCTCGACCATCTCACACTTCCAGTCCGCCTGTAAAGCGGCCTTCAAAAGAAGTGAGCCAAGTGTCATGCCGAAACCGTGTACGTCCTCTGAATCCTCCGGCAGAGTTTCCATGCGGGTCTCCGCGTCTGCTTGTACAGCGTCCAGCAGCCGATTCAGATCAGCAACCGAAAACAGCCCATGCAGTGCACGGGCGCCCCAGTATCCTTGATCCTCCGGCCACACACGCAGAAGAAACCTTCGGCCCAGAACAGCCTTGATCTGATCTGACAGCAACTTTGCGATATCATCCCACGCAAGTCGGTAGGCTTCATATGCCTGGCTTTTATCAATCACCTTTTCCATACTCTGTTTCCCTTTCCGGCCGATATGGCCCATAATACTGTGTGTCCTCCGCATCGGAGGTGTAGACGCCGATGCAAAGCTCGTGGCAGGGGCTGTGCTCCGAGTTGTATTCCGCAAAGCATACGAGTTCCTCCGGCTCGCCATCCCGCAGTAGATACAGATTGATGGCCGGATAGGTCGTATCTGCATAAGCGACGGCTCGAAGATGTGTGCCGTCCGGCAGAGGCAGCGTGATGTGCGGATACGAAACGGTGTCCGGCGTCGGCGCTTGCGAAAGAGAGAACCGATTTCGTCCCGGTCTCCCGTTTTCAGAGAATCGCTTTCTCGCCTGATCCAGTTCGATCTGCAGTGCCGTGAAAATCTGCTCGACGGCATCGGCGTCATAGGCATAGGTGTTTGTTCCGGAGCAGTTGCCCAGAAGGCGCAGCATCCGAATAATTTTGTTGACGCGCGCCTCCGCTACACGGTGGAAACGGGCCTCTTTGGTTTCCTTCATTTTGCACCCCCCTTATTTTCTACGCATTTTACTGTAAATGCGCATTTACACGAGGAGAAAAACGCCTGATTGGCTGTCAGATACTTTTGTGCTTCGACTTCTGTTTTGAATTTTTTTATGCACTCTGCCTGTGCGATCAGTGTCGCCCAGACACGGCGGCTGCTGCGCTTAACAAAGAAGCCTTGTTCAGACTGCAGGACATAGTAGCGGTCAAGCGTACCAAAATCAAACGGTTGCTTCCTGCTGGATACTTTCGGATAGAAGATATGTCGGTCATCAGCAAAACCAATACCGATATGATCGCCCTCCCGTTGTTTCAGCAAAGCCAACAGTTCCGCAGTCGAAGATATAGATGCCTTTGACCAGTTCCGGCCATAGTCGATGATGACAACGGAATTACCATATGCGCGGTATTCCTCAACTGTATGGGCAGACTTGAGGCCGGCCAGTATCCAGCGGCCGAATTCACCCACCTCGAATGCACGGTTTCTGCTTTTACATGTCCCACCGCGATTTTCCGTGTTGGCGGCCTCATGCGCAGCTGCGATCTGATTTATCTCCCCTGCCGTAAAGAGCAGGCGGCCAGAAAAAGGATAGCTGAGGACCGACCAGTGCCGTTCCGGGATCTCACGGCCGCGGCTGTCAAAGTCGTAGCAGTTGGAGGATCCATGATTGACGATCGGAACAAATCGATCACCCACCCGAATAAAGGCTTTTGCATAGAAAATTTCACTGCTCATATGCCTGACCTCCTCACAGAAAACGGATCTCCAGCGCGGTGATTGCGCCATCCTGTTTATAAGCATATACGCCATAGCATCCGTCGCCATACCCGGACGAGCTATAAAAGCCGTCCTCTATCAGCCATGCATCGCCATTACGGACGCGGTCACAGAACCTGCCCCATTCCTCGTCGCTGTAATCCGGTTTGTTGTGGAAAAACCCAGCCAGTCCGGCGTCAACGCCTATGCTGCCGATTTCCTCCATGTCCTTCTGGCGCGGTATATCACCGTTTCGGTATATCCCGATCGCACCAACCAGTAAATACGAATACGGCGTACCGTCCTCATACTTACCTTTGTCGGTATGACGCCAGACATAGCAGGCATATTCGCCTTCACTGATTTTCACATTGTTCATCCGGCACCAGACGTTTTTGTCGTAACAGGGGTCGGTGATATCCACACTGCCGTGGAAGTCCATGACCCCGATCTTCGTTTTTCTCATTATGTGTCCTCCTAACTGTGAGTATTTACGAGAAACGATTTGCCTTCTGCGGAAAAATCACAGTTGGAACAGCTCCAGATATCCGCTTCGTCAGGATAGTGCGTGACCTCAACGCACTCATTCAACGCTTCCAGAAAAGTGCCGTTGCAGTCGATTTTCCAATCCTGCGTAACATGTGCTGTGACCTCGAAGCTCTTGGCTCCGCAGACAGGACAACGGTATTTGCGGTTTGTCATCTTGATTTCCTCCTGAGACCGGAAACGGAGCAGGGAATCCCTGCTCCGCAACCGTTGTGCCGCCTGCCATTCAGGTCAGCATGTCCTCGAATTCCTGTTCAGTCAGCGTTTTTACGCCCAGCTGCTGTGCTTTGGTCAGCTTGCTGCCGGCTTTTTCGCCAACGATCAGATAATCGGTTTTTTTACTCACAGCACCGGACGGATGGGCGCCCAGAGAAATCAGCTTCTCCTGGATGCCGTCACGGGTGTAATGCTCCAGCTTTCCGGTAGCAACGACGGTCTTGCCTGCGAAGGGGTTATTCATGGTGGTTTCCATAGTCAAATTCTCCTTTGTTTCAAATTGAATTTTTCTCAGCAGCGGACGCCAGAGCTTTGCTTCCTGAGCATCCGCATACCAGGTATAAATGTTGTTGTGCATGGTCTCGCCAAAATCCGGCAGTTGTGTGAAATCGAAGCCGTTGAGAATTGCCGCCTCAAACTCAGCCCATGAGCCATGGAAATAGCAATCCAGATCCCGGCCTGCATGGCGCCCGACCATCGGAATACCGAGACCGGCGATAAACTTTGCCAATGTGCAGCGGCGGCTCTTTTCAATTGCCGCCTGCAGTCGGTCAAAGGATCGCTCGCCGAAACCCTCGGTGCGTACAATATCCTCACGGTGTTGCTCCAGCTCGTATAAGTCTCCGAAATTTCGCACCCAGCCGTGACCGATGAGCTTCTCCAGCGTTGTTGCTGAAAGTCCTTCGATATTCATGCGGGTCTTTTCACAGAAATGCGCAAACTTCTGCACCAGCTTGGCTGCACAGTGCGGATTAGCGCAATACAGCTGCCGCGTGCCGCCCGATGTGGACTTTACCGTCAGCGGTTTGCCACAGCAGGGGCAGGTCATGGGCAGCATATAGGTGTTGCTCTGCGTTTTATTGTCCGCAATCTGCGGAATGATCATGTTCGCCTTATACACGCTGATCTCGTCACCGATGCCAAACTGAAACTCATCGAAGATATCAAGGTTGTGCAGGTAAGCGCGGCTGACGAGTGTACCGTCAATACTGATCGGATCGAACAGACCGGTGATGCTTACCATACCGGTTCTGGTCGTGGCCAACTCCACGCCGCGAAAGCGCGTGCTATAGAGTTCATCGGCCCACTTGAGCGCAATCAGGCGATTCTCGTGATGTCCGGTTGCTCCAAGACTTTTACCGTAGCGGAGGTCTTCATACTCCATGACGAGGCCATCCACCGGATATGCGAAGTCTTTGGGTTCCATGCCGGCGACTGTATCTCGGATGTCCTGCCCGCTGTGCCCGGCATCCAAAAAGATATACGGCACAACCGAGAAACCGCTGCGCTGCAGAAATTGCTGCTGCGCAAGCTTGCTCTCAGGTTCCAGATGGTCGCTGACCAGTTCGAAAGCCCAGAACTCCAGCCGGCGCTTGCTTGCCTCACCGGCGTCAAGCTTTCGCGTGCTGCCGGAGGCCAGATTCCGTGGATGGGTATAGGGCTCCTCCAGACTGGCATTAATTCTGCGGAAGCTCTCCCATGAGATGACGCCCTCTCCGCGTACCTCAAACGATTCCTTCGTGGGGATCGTTAAGGGCACGTTTCGGAAGGTGCGCACCGTATGGGTCACATCCTCGCCGATGATACCCTCGCGGCCGCGGGTGATGGCCTGCTTCAGTTTTCCGTACTCATACCGCAAAACCAGCGTAAGTCCGTCCATCTTCCAGCTCAGCAGAACAGCACGTCCTGCTGCAAACCGGATCAGATCCTCAATGGACTTCGTCTTGCCTGCGGACAGCATGGGCTTTGTATGCCGCACCTCCGCCAGGCTTTCCAAAATCTCTCCGGAAACCTTCTGCGTCGGCGAGCCGGAAAGCACCAGCCCGGTATCATGCTCCAAAGCGGCGAGCTCCTCTGTCAGTCGGTCATATTCCAGATCCGTCATAATAGGAGCATCGTTTTTGTAGTAGGCGATGTCTGCTTCTGTGAGCTGCTCGATCAGTTCGCGCATCCGCTCCAGATTTGTGTTGTTCTTTTCTTGCATAATGCTTTTCCTTTCCGTTAATAGATTTTGCTGAGATACTGCCGGACAGTCTGAAGCCGATCCTGCGCGGCATTCTCTGCGTCAGGGTCGGCTCCGTTAAAATCCATGTCCAAGACCTCAACATCGAATTTGTAAGGGCAGGCTCCGAACACTTCCCGAACCATTCCGTCCTTGACAACGATGACGACTTTATCCGTTCCCATCACCCCCTTCCTTAGGATGAGTGCATGGGTGGACCGGCATCCAATCACCGCATTTCCGGCAGTACAGCTGACCATTGCTTCTGTCACGGATATTTTTGAGCTGCGTTCCCGTCATTTCGTGGCGTTTTCCGCACCCGGAACACTTGAGCCATAGAATCTCTGCATTACAAAGCACTTCAGGGCGATATTTCCGGTTGAATGGAATAAAATCGCACCACGCCGGATTGTCCGGCAGCCGCGCCATATGCAAACTCAGCACATCCAGTTCAAACTGAGAAGGACTTTGTTCCCAATGGCTTTGCTCTCTTTCCCATGCGAAAAGCTGCTGATATAGCTCCTGCTCACCGGATTGCCGGATCAGTTGTTTTGCCAGCCGGGTCCATTCGGCTTCCGGCAGATCTCCGATATCGGTCATCACGCCGTGCCGATAGCCGAACACCTTATCTCGGCCTTCGCCGGAGATGAGGTAGCTCCGTCCGGTATAGTAGTGAACACGCAGATCCGCAAAGGTCAACGCATGCTCGGTATTCCCGATATTATCCATCTGCATCTCCTCACAACGCGAGTCTGCGGCTTTCCTCCGGAAGCACCTGCTTAAAAAGCTCCATATACCGCTGAAAGCCCTCTGCGGTCAGCGGCCCTTTCAGGGATGTTTCGCTCCAACAGATGAGTTCTTCCTCCGGGACACTGTAAGCAGCTGGGATAAATCCGGCTCCGTCATAGTGCGGACAATTGGGTCGGATTAGCTTTTGCATCTCCGCCTTGGTTGTGGCAGAAACTATCATCCGGCATTTCTTGTCTGCAATGGCATAGAGCAGCTTCGGCATATAGCCAAGCTGCCGGTAATGATGCAGATACCGCTGAAGCTCGCTAACGGCTCCAAGGCGGAGCTTTTTGACTCGTTCAGGCGTATCTGAGGCGGCAATCTCCGCAATACACGGGATGATCACCATCATGTAATCGTCTTCCACTGGCATTTCCTTTCTGCATTCCTGCATATAATATCTATCTGTACGGGTATGCCGAAAGGCTCCCCGGAGCAAAGAGTAAGGGAGCGGTTAGGCTCCGATCTATATAAAAAAGCGCTTAAAGAACCGAAGCTCTCTAAGCGCTTTTGGACCCAAGGATCCCAGATATGAAATTGATAGCAGGGAGGGGGCATACTCCCCGCCGTCCCCGTCTGTGCCTCTATTTGTGAGAGGCAGAAGAAACAAAAAAGTGCCTGAAGATGTTCATCCTCAGGCACTGTGTTACTCATTCACTGTAATTGCTCGGTGGCAATTCTGAAACTTACATAAACATTATAGCAGGGATTCTGCCATTTCGCAAGTGGAACCTTGAAAGTTCCTGCTATAGGCTGAATGCTGCAAAGTCAATGCTCATATACGGTGAAGAAGCAGAAGACAAAGATATAGTCCTTGTTTGTTAGATAAGGTTTAGGCAATTGTACTTTTGTGCAGGAAAATGGAGGGCAAGGGACGATCCTTACCCACCGTTACTTTTTTCTCATGGATTGGTGCTCGCAAAATCTTTCAGATTAACGAATTGAGGATCATAATCTACTGTGCTACTTTCCATGCCTTTGCGTTCTGGCGAATATTCCAGTATTTCTGATAAATACCCTCCTGTAAAACAAGCTCGTCATGCTTTCCATGCTGAACAAGTTTCCCGTTGTCGATGACTAAAATCTGCTCTGCGTCCCGAATGGTAGACAGGCGGTGTGCAATTACAATCAGTGTCTTATCTTTTACTAAAGTGCTGATTGCCTGCTGCAAATACACTTCATTTTCGGGATCAACGCTTGCGGTGGCCTCGTCCAAAAGGACGACGGGGGCATTTTTCAGCATGGCGCGGGCAATGGATATTCTCTGTTTTTCACCGCCGGACAGAGTAGAACCGCCCTCTCCAATCATGGTATTGTAGCCCTCTGGTAATAAGGAAATAAAGTCATGGCAGCGTGCCTTTTTAGCTGCTTCTACAACCTGCTCATGGCTTGCTTCCGGGCAACCAAACTTAATATTGTTTTCAATGGTATCTTTGAATAAATAGACATTTTGAAATACCATGCTCATATTTTTCAAAAGACTGTCAGATGTAAATTCCCGAACATCTTTGCCACCTATGGTAATGCTACCGCCTTGAATATCCCAAAAGCGGGAGATCAGGCGGGTAATCGTTGTCTTTCCACCGCCGGAAGGCCCGACTATGGCGGTCATTCCTCCCTGCGGAATGGTAAAGCTGACATCATCAAGAATTTTCGTTCCCTGTTCGTAGGAGAAGCTAACATGATCAAAGACAATATCATAACTTTTTAAGGAAATATCCCCGCCCCCGTCATCAATATTCTTTTCTCCCTTAATCCGTTCCACACGGTCAAGGCTTGCTTCCATGGAGCGCATCATGGCGGTCATTTGCCCCATTACCTCTACAGAATTGAAAATAGAGAATGAAGCAATGAGGATAACCGCAAGGCTTGAAAAATCCAGTTCCCCGCCTAAAGCGAAAATCTGTGATACTAATATGATAGCGCAGGCAGCTACACGGAAAACCATAGAATATGCCACATTCATAGGTGCGAAATCCCGTTCAAGAGCGTAAGACGCTTCCATACTTTTTTCATAAGCCTTTTCAATGCCACTTAAATTTTTCTCTGCCATATTGAATGATTTGATGACGGATATTCCCTGCACATATTCCAACGTAGCCTCAACAGAAGCAGCCTGTACCTGCCGCTGTTTTGCAGTCAGTTCTTCTCCCTTTTCCTGCATACGCCCATAAATCAGGAACGAGCAGAGAACACCTAAAATAAAAATCACACCAAGCCGCCAGTCAAACATCAGAATGAATATGCTGGTCACCACCATGTTTACCATTCCGGTTGTTACACGGTCAAGAATGTGCATGGAGTAGTTTTCCAAAAAATTAAGGTCAGTTGTAACTGTTGTTGTAATGTCCCCCATATTTCGCTCATGGAAAAACCCCATACCCACATTACGCAGCTTATCTCCTAAAGTAATTCGCTCTCTGGAAACAAACTCAAATCCCGCTGTGCTTTGAAAGCTATACACCAAGTATTTGAACACCATGCGGACAACAAGAGAGATTATCAGTATTCCAAAAAGTACAAGCCAGTTATTCCCTGCAAATGCTTTGTTGTTCTGTATTTTTGTGAGGGTATAGAACACAGCCCCGACAGGGAACATTGCCACAATTGAGTCAATAAAGCTGAACACAAAACTCGCATAGATACGCTTTGACAAATCACCACTCAAACGCAATACTCGTTTAATTACTTTCAGCATAATATTTCCACCTCCTTGTTCATACTCCAATCCATTGCCGATATATGGGCTTTCCACATATCCAAATAGGTCTGCGAAGAAGATAATAGCTGCTCATGGGTTCCTGCCGCTGAAATCGAACCGTCCTCCAACATTAAAATTTTATCTGCGTACATGATAGTGGACAGGCGGTGCGCAATCACAATCAGCGTTTTCCCTTTTGTCAGATGGTCAATGGACTGCTGCAATTTATCTTCATTCTCCGGGTCGGTAAACGCCGTAGCTTCATCAAGAATAATAATCGGAGCGTCCTTTAGAATTGCCCTCGCAATCGCCAAACGCTGCCGTTCCCCTCCCGAAAGGCGGGCACCTGCATCCCCGGCGTTGGTATCATAACCCTTAGGGAAGCGGGCAATAAAGTCATCACATCTCGCCAGTGACGCAGCCCGTTCTACTTCTGCATCCGTAGCATCCGGCTTACCGATTCGGATATTGTCCCTCAGGCTCATATTGAACAGAAAATTATCCTGTGAAACATAACTGATTTTTTCGGAAAGCTCGGATAACGGCAGATTGCGAATATCCGCGCCGCCCACAGTTACCGCACCCGCGCTCACGTCCCAAAAGCGGGCAATGAGTTTTGCCAGAGTTGATTTCCCCGAACCGGATGGACCTACCAACGCTGTGACTGTCCCAGCCTTTGCCGTAAAGGAAACGCCATGGATAACCTCGATTGCTCCGTAGCTGAAATGAACATCTTTCAGCTCCACATCATTGCCGCTACTGTGTTGTGCTTCTATCGGCTCGGGCAACTCCTTTGCTTCTAAAAGTGCCATAATACGGGGCTGTATCTCATAAATTGCGGCAATGTCATGCCAAAACTCAATCATTGCCTGTAAAGAGCCAACAAGCCCCATAGAGAGAAGAATACATAAAATAACCTCGTTTAATGTCGTAGTACCACCCGAAAGAAGTACAACGCCGACGGGCAAAACAAATGCAATCGTTGAGGGCATAACAACCTGACTGATGCTCATAAAAGGATAGCAGTGCTTATACCATGCGGTAGTAATATCCCGCACTTTCAATACTGCTCCCTTAAACCGTCCCATCGAAGAAGCAGTCTGATTGAACATACGGATAACTTCCATACCATTTACATACTCAACAATGGTTGCGTTCATATCTCCATTCGCGGACATATATTCTTTCATCCTCTCGCTGCGCCCTATCATCATGCTATAATAGATAACATTTCCCAAAACAGCCGAAGCAAGAGACGCAAGCGCCATACGCCAATCCACAAAAAGCAGATAGGCAAACACAAAAATCGGAATGAGAATGCTTGCTGTCATTTCGGGAATGGCATGAGCAATCTGTCCTTCAAGTCGTTCCGTATCATCAATGACTAATTGCTTAAATTCGCCGGAAGATTTTTCCTGTATTGTCCCCATAGACATTTTTGACATCTTCCGCATAATTGCGCAGCGGATATTCTGTATGATTTCATACGCTGCCTTGTGGGAGCATAGGGTTGATTTTGAATATAGAAAGTGTTTTAGAAAATATCCTGCTAAAGCCACCAAGGTCAAGCTGACTGCCCATTCTATGGTCAAAGCATTGTCTAACGCTTTCCCAAGCAACACAGCTACAGCAGCGTATGGAACCATACCAAACGCAGAGGACAGAACAGAAAGGATAACAGAAATCCTCAAAAGTCCTTTCCTCTGACTGGCAAACTGCAAAATACCCCTTAAAGGCGATTGCTGTTTTTCTCTTTTGTCCATGTTTTCCTCCTTATTTGAAATAGTCAGTAATTCATCTGTTAATCCTTCAAGAAATTCTGCGTCATGGGTTACAATGAAAATCAGCATTCCCTGTTTTTTCAGTTCACGCAGAATATTCTTTAGACGGAGCATATTCCGTCCGTCAAGCCCACTCGTCGGCTCGTCCAAAACAAGAATATCCGATTTTGCAGCGATGGAAGCAGCAATCGTGACCCGCTGCTTCTGTCCGCCGGACAAGGATAGCGGGTGTCTTTCGGAATATTCGGCCAAGCCGAACCTGTCAAGAATGTTTGTTGTTTCCTCTTTTGAAGCATGAACGTTTTTTTGCTTATTTTTTCGTGCCGCCAATTCCATTTCATGGGCAACGCTTTCCGTAAAAAGCTGATAATCCGCGTCCTGCATAACAAAGTATGTTTTTTTCAGCAGCTCTCTATCGGTCATTTTTTTGCCGTTCAGACGAATTTCCCCAGTTCGCGGTGCCATAAGTCCGCACAGCACTTTAGAAAATGTTGTTTTCCCGGAACCGTTCGCACCGACAATTCCAATAATCCGACCTTCTTCGCCCCATGTAAAGTGAAAATTCAAATCATGGATAATTTCCTGCTTTCCGTAGTAAATACAGAGGTTTTGACACGTCAGCGCGTTTGCATCAGACCTCGCAGGAGTTTTCCTTGTAGGGAAAAGCACATTTTGTATGCTGCGTAAGCCGTATTCTCGCAGCACATCGGGCGAAAGGCAAGCAGCCTCCGCCGCACCCCATATTTTTTCAATTCTCCCTTTGCGCATATATACATATCGGTCGGCAATTCCTACAAGCCAGGAAAGGCGGTGTTCAGAAATAATGAGAGTTTTCCCCTCGGCTTTTAGTGTAAATAAAAGCTCACGGAGATTTTGTATTGTTTCTCCATCAAGGTTTGCCGTCGGTTCGTCCAAAACAATGACATCGGTATCCATTGCATAGATAGAAGCAACTGCCAGCCTCTGTTTTTCGCCGCTGGATAACCCAAATAAACTCCGATCTCGCAGTATGTCAATATTCATTCGGGAGAATGCGGCGTCCACGTTCTGATTTATCCGCTCCGTGGAAAAGGCAAGATTTTCACACCCGAAAGCTACTTCGTCCGTTGTGTTTACTGCAAAAAATTGTGAACGGGGATCTTGAAACACTGTGCCAATTTTGCGACTAAGCTCATACTGTTCCAATTTGTTTACTGGAACACCCTCGTACAATATTTCTCCTGTAAGTGTTCCTTCAAAAAAGTTGGGTATTAAACCATTGAGGCATCGTGTTAAAGTTGTTTTCCCGCAGCCACTTTCTCCCGTTAAAATAACGCACTCTCCTTTACGAATTTCCAAATCAATTCCATAAAGAGCATTTATCTCCGGGGCGGCATCATATTGAAATTGTAAATTTCTTATTGTGATCATACTCATTCTGAACCTCCGCGCTACCCGCACAATGAATAAAGAAGTGTTCCGATATTAGCGCAAATCACCATCATCAGATACACAATATCCTTTATTCTGATTTTCAGAGGAACTCTCATCCCTCTTGGCACAGGATTTTCGATTGCACGAGTGACCGCAGCCGCAGACAATTCATCCGCTACCTTTATACAGCGCATGATAAAGGGAATAATTATGTATTCTGTGGTCATGGCAGGAGCTTTTACAAAAGTAATCACATTTAAGGGGACGCCCCTTGTTTTCATGCCGTTTCTAATCTGTTCAAGCTCATGGCGAATAGTGGGAATAAATCGCAATGCGACAGCAAGCGCAAGCGTAGCTGATTTAGGGCAATGTAATTTTTGAAGCCCCATGAACAGCTCACTCACGGTCAACGCCTTTAGTGACAGAACCATTACGCCCAGTAAGGGAGAGAGCTTGCGTAATAGGAAAACGGGCTGGACTATGATTTGCGGAGCGTTGCTCTCATTCAGTAAGGCATACAATCCGACAAGGAACGCAAACCATACTCCCAGCCGCAAAGCCTCCTTCGGGTGTTGCAAATATAACAGAAAGCTCATCAGAAAAATCACTTCACAAAGCATGGCTAACGGCTTAAAAATCCAAAATGCACATATCCCTGAAAGCACAATCTGAATAATCACTATCCGGGGGTCTATGCGGTGCATTAAATCACTCCTGCTTTTTCAAAATGCTTCTTCAACATTCTCTTTGCAATTACAGCACCTATCACAATTGCGATCAATGTAACCGGAATTGCAGCAAGCCCAGTCGTAGAATGTGCTGCTGCAATCATTGCATCCACGGTTTCCTTTGGACGGTCAAATCCATACCAAAATGCGGGATAATAATAGAGGGGTGCGATGGCACCTAAATAATATCCAACTGAATACAATCCAAAAGAAACGGTAAGCATTTTGTAATTCTGATACTTTGATTTGCTGGCAAGGACTTCGCCTACAACGCCAAACCCTAACATCCAAATCAAGACAAAAATACCGCCAAACAGCCCCCATAGAATGCCGACAATAGCAAAAGTCAATAAGACTGCGCCTTTCTTATGTACTTTTGCCATAATCAGCATATAAAGCGGCGCAGATAAAACGGCAACAACCGCAACGGAATACATATTCAACACCATGCTAATTCCCATCAAAGCTCCTGCTACCATTGTCACCACAAAAAGGAGTGCGCTAAAGATGCCTATGGTTGCAATGTCCTTCATTTTTAATTTGTTTTCATTAGTTCTGCTCATAGCAATAACCTCCAAGTTTTTGGTTAGATAACGCTAACTGCTATTAGTATAGCACGATGATTTTCTGCATAGTGTCACTATCGGAAGTTCCTATGTCACAAAAGAAAGAACTTCATGCGGTCTTTTCAGACTTACATGAAGTTCTTATCTATTGTTTTTTAACATTTCGCCGGGGGATATTCCATAATGCTTCCGAAAAAGCTCGATGAAATATCCCGTATGAGAATACCCCACCATCCATGTCACTTCCTGCACTGTATGTTTTCCAGTTTTCAATAATCGTATCGCTGCTTCCAGCCGTTTTTCTACAACATAATCATTAACTGTAACTCCAAAGCACCGCTTAAATCCATCCTTTAATTTTTGCTCGTTGATAGCAATCGCCTTTGCAACAATTGGAATTGTGAGGGGGTGGGCGAAGTTCTCACCAATAAATTCTCGTGCCTTCAACAGCGCATTGTAATCTTCCACACTAATACGGATGCCAAAGTCATTTGTAGGAGATTTGCAAATAACCTCGTCGCAGTAAACAGCAATTAACTCAAAAATTTTTCCTTGCAGATAGATCTTTTTCATTTCATCACAAAAGTGGCAAGCAAGGATTTCAGAGAGAATTTTACTGATGTTTGGTGTGTAGGTATATACTCTTACGGGCGCTGTTTTTCTTGTATCATATAATGCCCCCCTTATTTTGATACAGGTGAAAATTTGCTCAAAGATTTTTTCATCCAAAGTAATGCTAATGCCTTTGAATTTTCTGTTTCCGCTTATTTTACTTCGGCACTCCTTAAATGTTCCGTAGCGTACTTGGCTCTGCTGTGCCGCAATTTGAAATTGATGAACAACCTCGTTATTGATGTAAGACCACTCCATATTGCCATCAATGCAAAAGGAAATCTGAAACAGGCTCAAATCGTCGTGTGTTGTTGTCATTTCAATATCTTCCTGTGAAACAAACTCTGATGTTGTCAACAATATTCCATCGGCAATATCAATGTTTTCAATAATACCGTCCATGAGGGGAATGAGATATTGATTATCGGCTGTTTTATTCGCCTGCATAATCTGACTTGATGCAGCAATGCTTACAGCGGTGGGAACAAAACGAGCCTCAGGGTATGAAATAATAATAAGTCAACACCTCCTTGCGGTTAGCCGCCTCTAACTAATGCGCAAAAATCAATCTGCCGAAAGTACAGGCAGATACTTATATATAAGTATAGCATTTTTTTAAGTTGTATTCAAGAGCAAGAATGTAAATGTTTTCCGCCTACAAACACAGAAAAGTTCCTTATGAAGAAGGCAAAGAAAATTTATCTACACTGGAATCGACAGTGATTTATTTTTCTTTGTGGAGAAGATGGCTGTATGTTTATTTTCTTAATTCATCACTTGACATTGTGGCAAAGAAATGAGCATTTTTTGCAATAATCTGCGCATTGTTGTGCATTGTATTGCATCGAAGTATCCGATATGATGAATTTACAGTAAATAAGCATGAAAAGGAGCGCACACATGAACGCAGCGGAACTGATCGAATATATCCGCACTGCCGAAAAGAAAACGCCAGTCAAGGTCTACATTTGGGAGCGTTTTCCGACGAGCTTTCCGAATGCCAAGGTCTTTCCGGCCGGGGACGGGGCAAAAATCGTATTTGGCGACTGGCGGGATATCGGCCCCGCCATCGAGGCGCAGCAGGACGCCATTGCCGATATCGTGATCGAAAGCAGCTGCCGCAATTCAGCCGTTCCTCTGCTGGACACGAAGGGGCTGAACGCCCGGATCGAGCCAGGCGCCATCATTCGAGAGCAGGTCGAGATCGGAGAGGGCGCGGTCATCATGATGGGCGCCATCATCAACATCGGCGCAAGCGTGGGCGCAGGAACCATGATCG
>ULYV01059881.1_pt1 | contig 14568 bp, 16 predicted proteins | sample 1962461 | NCBI WGS metagenome assembly ULYV01 (sample SAMEA4835871, study PRJEB28245) | human gut metagenome | biome: gut microbiome; material: fecal sample | place: Denmark | collected 2008 | reverse complement strand
AGAAGGTATGGCAGATTAATAGCTGTTGAAAAAGTGAAAAATCCAAATGATAAGCACCACGCATACTGGAAATGCAAATGTGATTGTGGGAATTTTATTATTACAAGAAAAGACTCTCTCGAAAATGGATACACAAAATCTTGCGGTTGTATAAGCGCGGAGAAAGGCTATCATAATCACGGATACTCACACGAAAAGTTGTACAGCATTTATTATGGTATGAAATACAGATGTTATAACCCAAACTGTGATTCATATTCATTATATGGTGGCAGAGGAATAAAAGTATGTGATGAATGGTTAGAAAATGTAGAAAATTTTATTAATTGGGCTTACAAAAATGGGTACGATAATAAAAAGACTAAAGCTGAACAATCCCTTGACAGAATAGATGTTAATGGCAATTATGAGCCATCTAATTGCAGATGGGCTGATAAAGATGTTCAAAATTATAACAAAAGATGTACAAGAAAGATAGTTATAAACGGAGAAGAAAAAACATTACTTGATTTACATAAAGAATATGAAATATCAATGACTACATTGAGAAGTAGATATCAAAGATATTTAAAAGGTTTATGTACTGTTGACGAATTAATTCAAAATACAAAAATAATAAATAAGCCCCAACAGATAATTATTAGGGTTGGTGAAGAAGAACACAATTTGACAGAATGGGAAAAAATAACAGGCACATCAAGAAAAACCATAATTTATAGATATAGGAAAGGGGCAAGAACATATGAAGAATTATTTAAGAAAGGTCGCTGAAAAGCGACTTTTTCATTTTGCAAGGAGCGATAATCTTTGCATAGCAAGAGAGGTGTTTAGTTAATGGCAAATGCAAACGATTGGGCGACAGACCTTGAAAATACAGTCACAGCACTTGTCAAGGCTAAAACCCTAACACAGCTTAAAAAAACATATCCAAAGATAGTCATAACCAATGAGGGAGAAAACAGCGGTCAAGCAGTATTCCCAACAGTATACATTCATTTACTACCGGCAGTTGAACAAGGACAAACGCTTGACGGACAGACAATTAACGCATTGTTAGCGACATTTCAAGTAGATGTTACAACTAACACAAGCAAGTCTGACTGCCGAAAGGTTATGGCAGTAATTACAGATGCATTTAAGACAATGAGATTTCAAGGCAATGCAATGCCAGAGTTCTCAATCAGTAACAAAGTACATAAGAGCACCGCTAGATTTAGGCGGTTAATTGGAGCAAATGACAGATTAATGTAACAAAGAGCAGAAATGCTCTTATTTTTTTGCAAATTTTTAGGAGGTAGACAATGGCAGATGCAGTAGCAGGATTAAGTACACTGGGCGTTACTTTCTCTTATGGAGTTGAAACAACGGCAGGTACAAAGCCAACATCATTCAAGTTACTTACAAGAATTAATTCTATTGATGAAATTACAGTAACACCAGAAGCGATAGACGCTTCAGCACTTGAAGATAAGCAGGCAAGAAACATTGCAGGCAGAGATACAGTCACAGATACAGTTGCAGTAACAGTTAATAAGACAGACGCAACTATTGAAGAATGGAAAACTCTTATTACAGCATACAATGGATTGACAGGCGGTAAGAGAATGTGGTTCCAGGAGATTACTCCGGGCATAACAGACGCGGAGTTCTTTGTAGCACAACCACCATCAAAGTTACCAATCACAAGTAAAGAGCAGAACGGGCTTCTTACAATGGCTATCAACCTTATTATTGAGGATATGGTAGGAACAGACACAAAGGTGGAGCCAACATCGGGGGAATGATGAGCCAATCGACTAAATCAAAGGCTGTGTCGATTGGTGGCACAAACGCCAAAACAGCCGACTACACATCATATCTTGATGATGTAACAGAATAATTATTTTAAAAGGTAGGTGCGGTGTAAAATCCGCACCTTTCCCTATATGGACGATAGGGCGGGAAAGGGTAAAAATTATGATGAATATTAATGTAAACGGAAAAGAATACAAAGTTGAGTTCTCTTTTGGAGCAGCAGAGTGCAAAGAGATAGTGCAGAAAATGTTTTCTGTCGTTAATGGTTCTTACTTACTTGCACAGACAGATAAGAGTGTTGCACAGGCTTCCTTTGATGGATTGGCAAATATGACAGCAGATGTGCCAGAGATTTGCATTTTAGCCATTTATGCAGGTTGCATTGACAACAATCCTGTAACCATGGATGAAGCAAAGGAACTCACTAGGGCATATATCACAGAGAAGAGAAAGGCAGATAAGAGTTACGGATACAGAACGCTATTCGAAGAAATCAAGAAAGCGATGGAAGATGATGGTTTTTTCGAGCTGTCGGGAATAACAGCGATGTTAGAGGAGATGGCGAACAATGTGGAAGAAGCGACACAGGAACAGAAGAAGCCGACAGTAGTTCCACAGGACCACAAGAAAAAGCAGACTTCCACAAAATAATTTGGGAAGAATACTTTGTCTTAGCCAGTTCGCTAGGCGTTAGTTATTCAGACTTTCTTAAAATGACACCTAAAAAGCTATGGGCTGTTGTAGAGGGCAAAAAACTTAAAAGACAACGAATGGATTCAGATATATGGCTTGCGATAGGTAGTTACATACTCCCAGCAATCAAGATAGGTGTTAGAAGTGGTGCTTGGGGCAAAGGTGAGCTTGAATACCCGGATAAGCCTATTTATAGAGATATTAACAAAAAAGAGAACAGTGAAGATGAAATACAAAGAAAGAGAGAAGAGTTTGTCTTGAATATGAAAATACGCAAAGCAAACTGGGATTTAACACACCCTAAAAATGATAAGCCGGAGGTATAAAGCGTGGAATTAGACAGTTTAGAAGTCAAAATTACCGGTACTGCCACTAAAGCTATTAATTCCGTCGATAAACTGATAAATCAGCTTACAAGGCTATCAACATCACTTGCAACTGTGAATGGTTCATCACTAAGCGGTCTTGCGAGTGGTGTTAGTCAGTTAGGTTCTGCTATGCAGAATATGAACGCAGGAACAACAGATTTTACAAGGCTTGCTAAGAACATCACAAAGATAGGTTCTGTTGATTCAGTTGCCCTAACTAACACAGCTACATCACTTCAAGCTGTCACAAAGGCAGTTGCAAGCATATCAGCTATTCCGCAAAATGCAACACAAGTCACAGAATTTGCAAAGTCACTTGGTAAGCTAGGCAGTAAGAGTATAGAAAACGCCGTTGTAAACATTCCAAAGCTAGGCAATGCTTTAAATGGCTTAATGACAACGCTATCAAGAGCACCAACAGTAAGCCAGAATGTTATTCAAATGACCAACGCATTGGCTAATTTAGCAAGTCAAGGTAGCAAGGTGGGTACTTCTTCAAACTCACTTCAAAAGACGTTGTACGGCGTTTCTGCAAGTACTAGGACAGCAACCAAGAGCAGTTGGAACTTAGCAAGTGCAATAGGCAAGTTTTATGCCACTTATTTTATGGTAATTCGTGGCAGCAAAAAACTTATAGAAGCCATCAAGTCAACAACAGATTACATTGAGGCGTTCAACTATCAAGCGGTTGCATTTGGCAAGATTGGCTCGGAATGGGATAAAGATTACGAAAAGTACGGCTATGATAACGCAACAGCATATGCAGAAAGTTTTCAAAGTAGAGTAAATGATACTCTTGGAAAACTATCAGGCTTAAAAGTCAATGTTCAAGGCGGTTTGCTTGAAGAAAGTGGAGCAAAGAACTTAGGACTTAACATACAAGAGATAACACAGTACGCTTCACAGTTAGCCTCTGTCACTAACTCACTAGGACAGACGGGTGAAGCAACAACAGCAATAACAAAGTCAATGACAATGCTTGCGGGCGATATAAGCTCACTTTTTAATGTGGACTATTCAACAGTAGCACAGAACTTACAAAGCGGCTTAATCGGGCAGTCAAGGGCATTGTATAAATATGGTATTGATATTACTAATGCTACATTAGCGACGTATGCCTATAACTTAGGTATTTCTAAGTCTGTATCAGAAATGACACAGATGGAAAAACAACAGTTAAGAGTGTTAGCAATATTAGACCAATCAAAAGTATCTTGGGGCGATTTAGCTAATACGATTAACAGCCCAAGTAATATGTTACGCCAGTTCAGCAACAATATGAAAGAGGTAGGAATGGTAGCAGGACAGCTATTTATCCCAATTCTTTCAAAGGTTATGCCGATAGTAAACGGAGTAACTATTGCAATCAAAAGATTATTAGTCAACCTTGCTTCTTTAATGGGGGTTAAGATTGACTTTGAGAGCTTCGGACAAAGTGGCTATAAAGACACATCAGACGGCTTAGAAGATATTTCAGATGGCTACAAAGATGTAGCTGATTCGGCAAAGAAAGCTACATTATCCCTTATGGGATTTGATGAAATAAATAAATTACAGGACGATACAAGCTCAAGCAAGGGTTCAAGTGGTGGTGGCGGTAGCTCTATTGATTTGACAGACGATATTACTAAGGCGGCGGCTGATTATGAAGCGGCATGGAATAAAGCATTTGCCAATATGGAAAATTCGGCAGTTGCTTGGGCTGATAAGATAGAGAAAGCACTTGAACCTGTTAGGAAGATATTTAAAGACTTTGCAATTGGGGATTTTTATGCAGCAGGACAAGATACATCTAACCTCGTGGCAGGAATTTTTAATTGGTTTGCAAAGGCTATAGATGATGTTCCTTGGTATACAATTGGACATAATATAGGAGAGTATTTAGCTGGACTTAATTGGCTTGAAATATTTTCAAGCCTTGGCAATGTGTTATGGCAAGCCATTAAAGCAGCTATCGAATTATGGAGTGGTTCATTTACGGCAGCACCAATTGAAACGACCTTAATAACGGCTATAGCGGCATTGAAATTTACAGGCTTAGGAAGTGCTTTGAAAAAGAAACTTGTTACAGTAATAGGAACAAGTATTAAAGGTGCTTTAAAATCATTCGGAACAGGCAGTATAATATCAGGAATAGGTGGATTACTTACAACAGATATAGGCACTATTATAGGAGCAGGAACAGCAACAGAAATAGGTTTAACTATAGGTGCTGGAATAGTAGGTGGAATAGTAGCCGCTATTGCTGGATTTAATTTAGGCAATTGGCTCAATGAAAAATTAACAGGCGAGAAAATAGATATGTCAATGTTCGACCAATTAGCATATCTTATAAAAGCACCATTTGAAGATTTACCTAGCTTTATTGACGGAGTGATAGAAACTATCACATTTGGACATAAAGATGATATAGCAAATTGGTGGACTACAAGTGTTGCACCATGGTTTACTAAGGAAAAATGGGGAGAACTGGGAGACAACATAAAAACATCTTTAAGCGAAAAATGGAACAGTTTTTCAGATTGGTGGGGCAATACAGCTATTGTTAGCTGGTGGAATAATAATGTTGCACCGTGGTTTGAAAAAGAAACATGGGTTGACGCTGTTGACGGAATGAAATTAGGAATACAAGAAAAATGGGATTCAATCGTTGGTTGGTGGAACAGTCTTGCAATTGTTTCTTGGTGGAGCAATGATGTGAAACCGTGGTTTACTAAGGAAAAATGGGAAAACTTAGCTGACGGAATTAAAAAAGGTATTCAAGGGAAGTGGGATGATGTTGTAGATTGGTGGGATAGCAAACCAGCACTCCAACGCATTTCTGTGGCTATCGAAGATTTTAAAACTAAGATACAGAGCGCTTGGAACAGCTTTAAGCAGTGGTGGAATGATTTAGGACTTGAATTTCCACACATTGATACACCACACTTTAAGATTGACGGAGAATTTAGTCTTGCACCGCCTAGAGTGCCAAAAGTCAGTATTGATTGGTATGCAAACGGCGGATTCCCAGGCAAAGGACAATTGTTTGTCGCAAACGAAGTTGGACCCGAAATGGTTGGTACTATGGACGGGAGAACAGCGGTAGCCAATCAGCAGGAAATCACAACAGGTATTGCCAACGCAGTTTATCCAGCCGTTTACAATGCGGTTGTAGCAGCTATGTCAGAAGCTAACAACAATGTAAACATAACATTACAAGGTGACGCAGATAAGCTGTTTACAATGGTACAAGATAAAGCTAACAGCTATACAAATATGACAGGTCAAGCAGCCTTTCCGTATTGATAAGATAAAAGTATTGTGCTATTCTTTTGCTATATATAAAAAGCAAAGGGGTAACGCAATATGGGAGATAAGAAACAGAAAAAGAAAGATAGTAAACTTAGCATAGTGGCAGCGGTTATGGCACTTTTTACTTTTACAATTCCAGTAGCACTTATATTAGCTATTGTGGATTTGATTAAAAGCAAAGGGAATAGGTCACAAAGGCATTTAGGTTCTTATTTTGCAATTATATTTTCGATATTAATGTTAATAGTAGTAATTGACAGAAATGGAAATAATAACAATGCAGACGGCATAAATGTCACTAAACAAGTTGCTACAACAGAACAGAACACAGATACAGTTACATATGATAATACAACGCTTAAATATCTTAAGCATGATGTAATTACAGATAGCAATGACAGAGAAGTTCTTGTTGTTTATTTTGACTTTGCAAACAATTCAGAAGATAACACAGCTTTTGCATATAATTATAATGTTACATGCTTTCAGAACGGCAAAGAACTTGATTATCCGTTAGTTAGTTTTGATATTGACGAATACAATAATATTGCAAGAGAATTACAGACAGGTACAAATATTACAGTTGCAAGGATATATATACTAGAAGATAAAAGTAATGTTGATTTAGAAGTAACGTCACTGGGAGATGATAAAAAACTTATGAAATTAATATTAGAATTACAGTAGAGGAAATATGTATGTCAGTGAAAAAAGATTTAGCTGAAATGCTAGAAGCAATAGGGATAAAGAAAAAGCAACAGCCACAAATTCAACACCCACTAAATCCTAACTTTAAAGGAGTGTACAGAGCGGCGGAAAATGGATTGGTTGAAGTATATTGTCCAAGATGTAGTAGTTGGGATTGTTCTCACACGCAGATTACAACAACTGTACCGCAGAAATCCAAAACAAGATATACTGTTAATCTGAATCCTTTAAGACCGTTTACACTGGTTAATAAGAAAGAGAAGATTAAGCAACAGGGCGGAACTTATTCACGACATAGGTTTGTGTGTAACAAATGTGGGCTGATTTTTTGGTAAACAAAAGGCTGTCAGCCCGACAACTGACAGCCAAAAGTTACAATACCACTTAAACAAGCAGTACAGATATTATATAACACTAATTGAATTAATGCAATAGAAATATTAAGGAATGTATCAGAAATGGTGCATTCCTTTTTTAATGCCTTGAAAGGGGTGATTTGATTGATTGACGCAGTTGTGATTGAGGGGGTTAGATTCCCAGTAGCATATAACGGCTACACATACAGTAGGAATAAGATATGGTCTAAAAATACAGGAAGAAATGATTACGGAGAAATGGTAGGCACAATCGTGGATATCAAAGACAAAGTTGAGCTTCAATTACCACCATTAACAGGTGAACAGGCACTATTGCTTGATAATGTAGTAAGCGACGTAGATAACCCATTCCCAACAGCACAAGTCCTATTTTTAGGAGGTACGCAAAAAGAAATGACAATATACACGGGAGATGTGACATACCCGTATCTCACAAGGGCGAAGAATGAGGACGGACTAATAGTCGGAGCAAAATTAAGTTTAATACAGAAATAAAGGAGAGTTCCACATGAAACTTAAAACGAGTGAGTTAATAGACAGATTTCAGAGCTTAAGTAACATATCGCATGATAAGACTACAGGCAGAATTGCTATGGCTGTTATGTGCAATATTAAGGCGTTAGAAGAACTGTATAAGACAACACTACAGACCATAGAAGATACTAAGGTTAAGTATGCAGATAAGGACGACAGCGGCAATCCAGTTATCAACGATAATCAGTATCAGATTACATCAGAGAACTTAAAGAAGTTACAGGAAGAAATGCAGGAAATCAACGAGCAGGAGATTGAAGCACCTGACATGACAATGCTTCCTATGGACGCATTCGATAAATGCGAAGAAATTACACCAGCTAAATTATACTCAATTGAGTTTATGATAAGCCATTAATTAATCAATAAAGGCGGTGCAGAATGAAGATATTAGACACAGCTATGACAGAAATTGTTAAGGGAAATAGTGCAAGATACTATTCCAAGTATGTTGTTGATGGAAAAGAACATACCGATACACTTAACAATTTCAAGTTTCAAAACATGATAAATCCCAATAATGAAATTACGATAGGTAACACTTGCAGTAGCGGTGTTACCTTTTCTATTTATATGCCAACAACAAGCCTTGAAAATAAGGAGATTGCCATATTTGAGGGTGTTAAGGTTGACACAGAGATTAAGTATATTCAGTTGGGAATATTTACAGTTACTAAGCAGACAAGTGACGGAGAATACACAAGCTACGAAGCATATGACAGAATGTATAAGGCTGACATGCCTTACTTCTCGGATATGGCATTCCCTAGCACTGACAAAGCTATTCTTGGTGAGATATGCGGCAAGTTAGGTATATCTTTAGCAACAAATATAGTTACAGCACATACTATCAGTGACAAGCCACAAGGATATACCTACAGAGAAATTATCGGTTATATGGCTATGTTGCAAGGCTGTAATGCGGTAATTAATTCTGACGGAAACCTTGAATTAAGGTGGTATAAAGATAGTGGTTATGTACTTGACGGACATAAGTATTATCAGCAGGGCGTTACATTTACAACATCTAAGGATTTCATCATACAAAAACTGACTTGTAATAACACAAAGTCCGGCGATAAGGAAACTAGCACAATCACTAGCGGTAGTGGTGCAACAGGGCTTAGTTTTGCCAATCCGTTTATGACACAAGCAATTCTTGATGAAGTCTATAAAAAGATAGGTGGCTTTCAATTCAGACCGCTTACAGTTAAGTTTGTCGGCGATTACAGATTAGAAGTTGGCGATATTATAACTGTCAGCAAGGGTGACGTTGATTACAAAGTGCCTATAATGCAGATTACGCACGAATGTGACGGCGGTTTGATGGATACAGTTACATCTATAGGTCAATCTGATACAAAGAATACAAGTGTAGCTTCCGGACCGGTAACCAAGCAAATGGAACGGTACTATGCTGACTTGATAACTGTTAATAAGGCATTGATTAACAAGTTAGATGTAGATACGGCCAAGATCACTTATGCAACAATAACTAATCTTAACGCAACTAACGCAAGCATTGAAAATCTTAAAACAAATAAGTTAGATGCAACATATGCAAATATCATTAATGCTAATGTGGAGAGCCTTAAGGCTGTTAATGCGGATATTGCAAATCTTAAAGTAGACTATGAGAAAGTTGGCATACTTGACGCAAGTGTAGCTGATATCAAGACATTAATATTCGGTTCAGCAACAGGAACAACAATAACAACGGATTTCTCTAATTCTGTTATTGCTGTTTTGGGAGAAGCGCAGATTAAGTCAGCAATGATTGATAGTCTTGACGCAAGCAAAATCACAGCACTTGACATTAATACTACTAATGTACTTGTTCACAGCAAAGATGGCAAGTCACAGTGGAAAGACAATACAATTCAAATATCTGACAGCAATAGGGTTAGGGTTCAGATAGGCAAAGACGCTAATTCAGATTACAACATGTATATCTGGGATAAATCAGGCAATTTGATGTTTGACGCTATTGGATTAACAGACAAAGGTATTCAACGACAGGTTATCCGTGATGATATGGTTAAGGATAACGCTGATATTGCCGCAAGCAAGTTAAATATAGAATCGCTGTTCAATGTTATCAACAATGATGGTTCACACACGCTTAATTCAACGAAGATATATGTTGATAGTGAACAGCAAACCCTTGATAGCGTATTCAAGAGCATTCAGACAACCGTTGGCGGCAATTCTACATTATGGGGTTCGGCTATTAAGCAATCTAAAGATTTTATTGACCAAAAGTTGTGGTGGACTGATATTCGCAATGGAGAGTCTATCGAAAGCAAATTCAACACAGTTACAAGTACGCTTGATAGCTTCGGTGTGCAAATAGGAGATGTCTACAAGCAACTCAACGATGATTTCAAGGTATATCAGGTGACATACGAGCCGACTAAGGATAATTATCCAGCTAATGAGTGGAGTGTACCTATATATCCAAGCGATGATAGATACCCTAGTGACAGCACATGGGAATACACAGAAGTAGAATATGATAATTATGTAGGTATTATAGCGTATTGGGAAGCACAGAACAGAGCGTGGCGTTGGATTAAAAAAATAGACGGAACGCACGGTTGGAAAGAAATATCTTCAACCGAAATCGCTTATCTTCTTAATCAAAATGCCGCGTTAAAGGTGAACCTTAATACAATCAGCTCTGAATTAAGTAAGACACAGATTGATATAAGAGACAACTATAGCACCACTGTACAAGTTAATAATGCTATTACACAGGCAATTAGTGCAGAGAGCAATAGTATTAAGTTAGAAGTGTCTAATAATTACGCTACAAAGAAGAACCTTGAAAGTTATGCCACAACCGACAGTCTTAAAAGCTATGCTACAACAGCAAGCCTTGACCTTTACATCAAAAAAGACCCAACAAGTGGAGAACTCAAATCTGCAATTGAAGCAATTGCAGATGATATAACACTTAATGCAAGTGGAACAATTAATATTAGTGGTAATAAGTCTGTTAATGTCAATGGTAATCTGTTCACGCTTACATCTACTAATACTACTATTTCAGCAGATGGAACTATAAGATGTGATAACCTGATATCGAGCAATGCGAAAATAACAGGAGGTTCTATTGATATAGAGACTGATACATCAACATATAGTGCGATTAAATTATCTTATGGAGATGCTTATTTGAAGGAATCACCATATAGTATAGAAATGTACAATCCAAATGTTAAAACACATAACAACATTGATGCACACGGTGTTAGCATTATTGGAGATGATAATGTGGTAATAAATGCTATTACAGATTTTGGCGTAGATATCAGAAAGGGGGTTCTATATGTAGATTCAGAAGCTACGGTAAGATTTGACACAGATTGTGACAATATATCTATATATCATCCGTCATTAGCAAGACGATGCTATCCGGCAATGTATACAAACAACCCTGTTACATTTGATTGGGATGGAAGTGTATTAAGAATATATGTAGATGACACAGTAGTAGCTTCATGGGACTGGGGTTCAAATACATGGAGTAGTTAGAAAGAAAGGAAAACAATATGTTAAGTATAACAAAGACAACAAATTTAAGCGGAACATCAGTAATTAACGGTCAATCAGCTATGACAATGTATGCGGCTGTTCCGAAATCTGGTTCATTGACAATTAGTTAGACAATCACTAACAAGGAATTATACCTTGCAAATCAGACACAATGTGATAATGATTATGAGAATTTTAAATCGGAAGTTAATAAGCTGTTAAAGAGTGAACAGCAGACAGTTGATTTGAATACAGCAGATACAATAACAGAGTAAATCATCAGAGAGTGTGGGTTTAAGCCTGCACTCTTATTTTTTAGGAGGTAAATTATGAGCTTAACTGGATTTCTTTCGTACAGCCGTGTAAACTGGCAACAATCGCCAAGCAAAAGTACTCCGCTTAGTGCAGCAAACTTAAATATAATGGACGCAGGAATTAAGAATAACAATGATATGATTAGTAATCTTCGTGATGAAGTTACGCAATTAAACAGTAATATAGAATTTTCCACTTTGGTAAACAAAGCAAAAAATTTAAAACCAAACACAGACTTAAATACCATAATTACATCTGGAATATATTATCTTTTAAACACAGCAGCATGGGGGAATGCTCCAAATACTAAAGTAACAAATAGTTATCTTATAGTGATTGCGGCTAACACAAAAAGATGTACACAAATACTGCTTCCAGGAAATGATGAATATATATATTATCGTTCTACTTATACTGATAATACATTGTGGCAAAAATGGAAACAAGCTGGAGCTTTAATCTAAGTAGTGCTGACAAATCATGCATTAGCAATTCTTTCATTAAATTACTGTTTAGTTGCAGAATGAGGATAAGACGCAAGGTATTGACAAAAATTACAGAAGAAGATGTAAAGTATTTTCTTATCGAACATGACGAACTACAAGAAACAATTAGCAAGGTTGGCAGTGCCACATAACATTAACAATATAATATTTGCAATCAAGCACCTTAGTGGAAACACTGGGGTGCTTTTTTGTTACACATTTTTCTAAATTTAGGAGGTAAATTATGAGTAAATTATTCGGAATTGACACATCAAGGTGGCAGGGAGACTTTGATTTCAAAAGTGCAAAGGATAATGAGGGTGTAGATTTTGCCATTATCAAGGCAGGTGGTGCTGATGATGGTTTATACGAAGATAGAGAGTTTGAGAACAGCTATAACAAGTTGGAAAGTGCAGGAATCCACAAGGGAGCCTATTTCTTTGGCAATGCATTAAGTGCTGATGAAGCTGTAAATGAAGCCCGATATTTTGCACAGCTTTTAGCAGGTAAATCATTCTGCTACCCAGTATTCTACGATGTTGAAGCAGGCATGGTTACTGGTAACGACCTTACAGACATTATTATGGCATTCCTTGATGAAATGAGAAACGCAGGCTATAAGAATGTTGGTTTATACTCATATGAGAACTGCATTAACAATTATGTAGACATTTCAAGAGTAAAAGAAGCTGGATATGCCATTTGGGTTGCAAGATATTCAGATGTAGAGCCTAGTATTGCCGTTGATTATGATATGTGGCAGTTTGGCGGAAGTGTTAATTATCTTAGAGACACACAGATTAATGGGCAGACAGTAGACCAGAACTATTGCTATACTGATTATTGCACAGACCATGTTGTTGAAGAAGTTACAGTGCCAGACTATGAGCCAGTACCAGACACTAAGTATCATAAAGGCGATACAGTTAAGGTTATTAACGCTATTCAGTACGATAATAGCGAGCCATTCGGCACTTACTATGATGAGTACAGCGTTTTATCAGCCAGTGGCAGAAGAGTTGTTATCGGTGTTGATGGCGTAACTACTGCTGCTATTGACGAGAATAACATTAGCCTTGTTAAGTGCATTTATGACAATGACAATGATGTCAACACAGATACAGTAAGTCGTGGTGACGGTAAGAAAGTCAGAGTGCTTGATAACATTGATTATGACGGTGCAAGATTTGCGGTATATTATGATGAATATGATGTAATTGAAGAGGATGGAGACAGAATTGTCATAGGTATTGGCACAACAATCACAGCTGCTGTCAATATTGCTAATCTTGAATTTGTCGGCGGTGCAATTTCTGATGATACGCCTACTGATATCCCATTCAGTGAAGATATTGAAGAGGGTAGCACAGTGAGATTTGTCGGCGATACTGATTATGATGGCACACCTATTAAGGCTTGGTATGACGAGTATACAGTATCAGAAAGAAGTGGAGACAGGGTTGTGCTTGTGCATGACGGAGAATTATTCGCAGCGGTCAATGTAGCTGATTGTGAATTAGTCTAACCTTAATAAAAATACCGGGAGTGCAATGCTCCCGGTAATGTTTTAATGAATGTCATACATTTCTGATATAACAACAGGAACAGTCGCTCTTGAGCCTAATACAGTAGTGTATGAATATGTCTTATCAGTTCCTTTACAATAAAATGTAACATTATCATTAACTATAATCCTATCAAGGTCGGTATTTAACTTAACAACAACCAATATATTGTTACCTGTTGAAAGGTTGTTCTCATATACTGAACACAATATAACAGAATAACATTCAGGACCACCCTTAACAAGAAAAGAAGAGCCATCTTCTACAAGCTGAATAACATGGGTTTCGAGTGCAAAATCTTTATCAATATAATTTTGTGGTTTTCTTGTTAAATCGGAAGCAGTAGCTTTATCAGAGTACATCATTCTATCTTCTTTAAAAGCAACATCTTTAAAAAGAGCTTTTTTATTTATTCCAGAACCAGAAGTTTTCTTTTTAGTTTGAGTTTCAGTTTGTGTTTCTGTTGCGGTACTCTCGATATTATCAGAAGCACCATTCTGACACGCTACAAGGCTTAATAAGCACATAACAAGCATAATACTTACAATTCTCTTTTTCATAGGCAAATCCCCCTTAAATTTAATTTTACTAATCATATCACAATGTGCATAATTTGTCGAATGTTGTCGAAACTTGCGATATCTTTAAGTTGATTTTTACATTATCAATATTTATAATAATAATTGTCCGAGAGAGTTCGGACAGAATCTTCAAGTTTCGGCTAGGTGGCACTGTTTGATTGGCGTTGGCAGTGTCACCGCTGAAAACTGTTAATCTACTGGGGGTAGGTTGACATGCAAGAACAAATGTTCTATAATAACACCATCGCTACCAGTGTTATATCGTGCAATAAGGGGGATATATGGAGAATGAGGAATATAAACAGAAGATAATTGAA
>ULYV01040553.1_pt1 | contig 15526 bp, 14 predicted proteins | sample 1962461 | NCBI WGS metagenome assembly ULYV01 (sample SAMEA4835871, study PRJEB28245) | human gut metagenome | biome: gut microbiome; material: fecal sample | place: Denmark | collected 2008 | reverse complement strand
GGACTGACGGACGACCAGATCGAACGGTTCGGCTTCAAAAGCACCCCGCCGCCTTATCTCTGCAAGAGTCTGACGGCGCGGCTTTTGAAGCAGGGGTGTACCCTGCAGGGCGTCCCCGGATTTTATCTGGCGGAGGACGGCAGATGGACGGTTCGCTTCGGAACGCGCACGGCCGGGATCTTGATCCCGGCCAGAAGCGCAGACGGACTTGTCTGCGGTGCGCAGATCCGGCTGGATATCCCCATCCGGGAGGAAAACGCGCCCGCCGATAAGGAGGGCACGAAGTATCTCTGGCTGTCGTCGAGCAGTAAGCCGATGGGAACGTCCTCGGAAAGCCCCATTCACTTTGTCGGCGATCCGTGTTCCAGAGTGGTCTATGTGACGGAAGGCCTTTTGAAGGCGGACATCTGCCATGCCTTGATGAACCGCACCTTCGCGGCGACCGCCGGGGCGAACAACGTGTCCAAGATGGACGAGCTGTTCGCGTTCCTCAAAAAGAACGGCACGGAGGAGATCATCGAAGCGCAGGACATGGACAAATATCGGAATGTTCACGTCGAAAAAGGCGCGTCTAAGATCTATCTGATGGCACGAAAGCACGGACTGCAATGCCGCCGGCTGACGTGGAATCCCAACTATAAGGGGTTAGATGACTGGCAGCTTGCGCTCCGGAAGAACGCTGGGAAAGCACCGAAAACAATGACATTCCGGGAGCGGTATCTGCATGGTGTGTGCGAGGTTTCCGAGATAGACGCCTGCGTGGAACAGTGGCACAAGACGCAGCCGGATGGCGTGCCCTTGCAGGCATACCTCGGCTTGCTGGACGAAGAATATCACGCTTTTTTGCAGCCCGGCGGCAATGCGCAGTTGGAAGAGCTTTTGAATGCACAGCGTAAGCAGCTCGGCTGCCGCATTTATCAGCTGGAATTTACGGACACGGAGAAAACGAAACCGTTTGCATTCTCCGGGATCGACGCGCTTCATAAGGCAGGCTTTCAGCAGCCGCCTGCAAGTGAGTACCGGCTAGTATGCGACGAAACACTCTATTGCGCGAAAGACGAGCCGGATTTGGCTGTGCTGGAGCGCGTATTTGACCGCTATAACGGCGAGCTACCGGCGGACTATCCGGGGCGCTGCGTTGCACCGTCCGATGTACTGGAGCTGTACGATGCGGAAAAGCGGCGGTATTACTATCGGGATATGAAGCAGTTCGTGCCGGTGGCGTTTTCTCCGCTGCTGGCGCGGCCAATACAAAAATGAAAGGAGACAGCATATGAGAAAAATTACGGTTCTGGATTTCGCAAATCAGATCGGCGTTCTCAGCGACGAGGTTCCGGTTGTCGTGAAAACGGACAGGAAGGTCATCGGCCGCTTCCGCTGCTTATATGAAATACCGGAAACGGCCATGCCCGGGGTGCTTGAAGCGAAGATCGACCATGTCATTCTGCGCTCCGACGAGATCACGATCCATGTCAAGCTGAAGACAGTCACCACATAATTGACCGTGACCGGAGCGATATGAATAAGAGAAATGAGATCGTGCAGCTTTGCGCATTCTGCCGCAGCCTTGGCGCGCACGTCCGGGAAGTACAGGACGGCGCCAGCTTTACGGCAATGCTCTGGGAGGATGAGGACAGCGTCAGCGAACGCGACGCCGCTGAGATCCAGAGGAAAATCAAACGAAAGACCGCAGAATATCCGGGATTCGTGTGCTACTGCTTCGACGCATTCAGCACGCTGATCTATCGGGTATAACACATGAATGGGCGCAGCAGAATCGCTGCGCCCATTTTCTATCAGAAAGGAGCTTTATCATGGGCGTATTTTCAGAGCTTGATCTGGAAAACCAGCAGACAGAATTGGACGGACACGATTCCAAAACGGCAGAAATGCAGACCTTGCAGGCAAAGCTGATCCAGCAGCACGAGCAGAAAAAAGCTGCCGCCGCTGCGGAAGTGACGAGCAAGGAGCCTGCGGCGGAGCCGGTTGCCAAAACGGAAGCAGAGCAGGAAGATCCTGCAGCAGCGGAAACAGAGCGACGCCGTCAGCACGAGGAAGCGGAAGCCAAACGGAAAGCGGAATGGGAACGGCAGCAGGCGGAAAAGCGTACTGCTGAACAGGCTGCGCTTGCAAAAATCGAACAGATGAGCGAGACGGAGCTGATCAAAGCATCAATGGAACGCATGAAAAAAGAAACCGAGCGGCTGACGCGGCGGAATCTCAAGGAGTGTGTTTCCGAGTATGTGCAGACGCTCTGTCTCAGTGATCCAGCGTTCGCGCGGATGGTCATGCACCCGCGCAAGAGTATGGCACATTGTCTGCAATTCATCAACCGGAAAGCGCGGGAATATCTGCTTGCGGAAATGAAGGATAACGGCATGGAGCCGCAGCCAAACGGCATTTACGGCGGCGATGTGCCGGAGGATACCTGTTATGACTGGGCAGAGGAATATTTCCGGAATGCAAACGCCGAAGAGGATGAGATCAAGGAGGAACCGTTTGTTCCAAAACCGTATCCGGGTGCGCCAGTCAAATCCAAGCGTCAGCCCAAAAAGGAGAAGACAAAAGCTGAGACAAAGACTGCAAAACCGGAGCAGGTCATTCAAATGCCGCAGCCGGAGAAATCGCCCGATGAAGAACAGTTTTCTATGTTTGATCTGATGGGAGGCATGGCCGGATGATCGCTTATAAAGGAATGTGCCCAGGTATGGTCTGCCTTGGCTATCAGCTAAAGATGGGCTTGAATGTAACGGAACAGGCAAATTGTCAGGCGAATGGGTTTCATTGCGCGGCAAACCCGATGGACTGCCTGCGCTATTATGGGGATTTTCAGAACTCGGAATACTATCTGGTTCGTCCGTGCGGCGATCTGGATGAGGATGCGGTAGATTCCAGAATCTCCTGCACGCAGCTCTGGGTGCTCCGAAAGCTGGAGCCACAGGAGTTTTTCCTGCATGCGCTTGCGTATATGGCAGACCATCCGCAGATGCCGGATGGCTGTGATGTCAAAAGAGAACGTGCGCAGGCATGGAATGGCTATGCCGTCGTGCGCGGCAAGCACCCGCGCGCAAAGGGCAAGCTCGGAGATATTCTGGCATTTGCCAGAGAAGCTGTGAACGGACCGAAGATCGAGCATCTTTCGCTGTGCGTGATCGACGGCAAGGAGCGTCTGCCGGATACCTGGTATGATGACAATTTTGAAGAATGTGAGGCGGTATAAACGAATGAAGCGAAAAGAATTAGAAAAACTGACCATTCTGCAGGCAACGACTGCGATGCTGAAGCAGGCTGAAAACGAACCGATGATAGAGAACGGATATTTCCGAAAAGAACTGCGCTATGAACACGAGTACTACGCCAGATGCAAGCGGTTTGATCGGATTCTGAAGGTCGCAATCTATCTGACAAAAAATCTGGCTGCCGGAGGCAGAAAGCCGGTGTACGAGTTGTTTCTTGACTATGATGCGCAGGATTTCCTGACATACAGTTTCGTGGAAAAGAAGTGGCGTACCGCGATGCTCCGCAATTTACCGCAGCAGGGATTTGGCATCTCTGACGCGCAGATCTCATCCTGTGACTCCGCTGTGATCAGCCAATATCTGCATTCTAAATGGGGTGCGATCGCGGCAATCCGGGAGTTTCAGGAAGGGATTCGGGAAAAGCAGCTTCTGGCCCGACACAAGAAAGAAACCGATCCGTGGGATGTGGCGATGACGCTTGTGCCTCCGCTTCCAAAGGACTGGGACAGATGGGTCAGCAAGGTCGGCGTCGAGCAGAATTATATGTTCTATCAATACCGGCGCGGCGGTACCAAAACCGGTTATTGCAGCTATTGCGACCGCGAGGTTCCGATTCGGAAGCCGAAGCACAATGCGGTTGCCAGATGCCCCAGATGCAGAAAATCGGTGCAGTTCAAATCCTTTGGCAAGATGGGCCGGCTGCGCACAGGGCGAAATATCCTGTATCTGATGCAGCCCTATCCGGGCGGCTTTGTGGTCAGAGAGTTCTGGGCGGAACGAACCCATGACAAAGAGAAATACAGGAATATCAAGGCATTTTACCATGAGTTCCGCCGCGCGATCTTTGACGCGGACGCAAAACCGGTGCAGGCATTTTACTGGGGTGTTTATAAGCAGCGCACATCGCGTTGGATCAAAGGCTGCAACTGCAGCGAGGGATATTACCCGGATGAAAGCGGTCGCGTGTATGGGAAAACGATCCCGTACCTTGCCAAAACCTGCTTGCAGCGGACCGGTCTCCCGGAACTGATTCATGCAAACATGAAGACGGACCCGGAAAAATATCTTGTCGTACTGAAAAGGATGCCAAATTTGGAGCAGCTGACAAAAGCCGGTCTGTTCCGGCTTGCAGTGGAATGTACGAAGGATTATTACAAATTGAGTTCATTTTTTCAGACAACACCCGTGCAGAGAGGTCTTGCACCAAAACTCGGCCTGAACCGGCTGGAACTTGCACGGCTGCGGAAGAATCAGGGCGGGCGTGCATTTCTGGAATGGCTGCAACTTGAAAAGCAGACAGGAAAGCCGATCTCAGATTTTGCGATCCAGTGGATGTGCAAAGAGCATATTGACCCGCAGCAGCTGCAATTCATTGCAGATCGGATGCGCTATGGGCAGATCCAGCATTACCTGAACAGGCAGATGCAGGAACTGAATTTGAGCAGCGAACGTGTCATTGAACTGTGGCGGGACTACCTTTCCATGGCATTCCGCTTCGGTTATGACACAAACGACCCCATCGTGTATCGTGTACGCAAACTTCAGCAGCGGCATGACGAATTGGCCGCCCGCGGAGAGGAAAAGCAGTTGACCCTTCGTGCCGGAGAGCTCCTTCAGACATATCCGCATATAGAACAGAATCTGCAGGCAATCCGGAAAAAGTTCGCGTTTACAGGAAAACAGTTCCAGATTCAGGTTCCAGATAAGCTGGAAGATATTTTCATGGACAGCCGGAAGCTCTGCCACTGCATTGCCAACAGTGATGTCTATTGGGAGCGTATGGAGCGCAGGGAGAGTTATCTGCTGTTTCTGAGAAAGACGGCCGAACCGGACACCCCCTATTATACCGTAGAGGCAGAGCCGGGCGGCACGGTACGGCAGGTCCGCACCCAGTATAATCGCCAGAATGACGATATTGGCGAGGTGCGCGCATTCCTGAAGATCTGGCAGAAGCAGCTTGCCAAGCGGCTGACGCAGAAAGATAAGCAGCTTGCGGCAGACAGCCATGAACTGCGCGTCAAAGAACTGGTGCAGCTGAGGAACGACCAGATCACCGTCCATACGGGTGACCTTGCGGGCCGTTTGCTTGTGGATGTGCTGACAGAGGATCTGATGGAAGCGGCATAAGAAAACGGAGTGGGAGCGCAGCGGCGCTTCCACTCCCATAGAAAGGACTGAAAACATGGATCATATCACAGAGGCGTTTTACAACGTCATGTATCAATACAAACTGGCCTTTACGCCGGACGGTGTGCAGGCGAACCTCAATCAGTGGCGGCAGCAGAAAACGTCGCTTCTGGAGCTGCTGCGCCGGCACCCGAACTGGCGGGAGCAGGAGCTTGCGGTTGTGTTCGATCTATCCGAGCAGCGGCAGCTTGACCGGGCCTGCGTGGATGAAACAAAGTTTGAAATGTTGACGCTCGCGGAGGAAGCAGGATTGACCGGCGAAGGGCTGGAAGAATTTCGGGATGCGCTGGACGCTGCGACGGCGGATTATGCGACCGTTCCGGATGAATCCCGGCTGCCGGTGATCCGAAACCGCGGACATATCAAGTGCGACGCTGGCATGAAGGCAAGCCGCATCATCAACCGGCTGTGCGCAAAATTCGGCATCGACCAATATGAAACAGAGCGGGAGCTTGGACACGGGGATACGCTCCATACCGCACGAGTCAAGCCCTACAACGCGGTTTTCGCGCGGCTGGCTGATGCGCTCAATCCGGTGCGGATCAGCAAAACCGGCGTATTGTCCGTCCATCCGTGCGACTTTCTGGAGATGTCAGCGAAGAAAAACGCATGGCATTCCTGTCACTGTTTAGCAGACGGCGGATGGCGGGCCGGCTGCCAGTCCTATATGGGCGACGGCGTGAGTATGGTATTCTTCACAGTTGATGATGAGGTCAAGGATCACTTTTATCGTGCGCGGCGGCTGACGCGGCAGATTTTCTGCTATCGCGATGGAGTGCTGCTGCAATCAAGACTATATCCGCAGAATGACGACGATGTGCGAAAGCTCTACCGGAGCATGGTGCAAAGCGTGATCGCAAGATGTCTTGGACTGCCGAATCTCTGGAAAACGAATACGACACTTACAGAAATCCGACCTTATTGGACAACCGTGCAGGGCAGCCTTCATTACACAGATTATGAAAATGGCTACGCCGCGCTTTCGCTAATGAAGGGCTACGGAAACTACGGTCATTTGGAAATTGGAAGCGCATCGCGCTGCGTTGGCTGCGGCCGGCCCTATGATCGACACAACTCAACGCACTGCGGCGAATGTGAAGACATGTGTGTTTGCAAGGCGTGCGGAAGTGTGGTTCCGAAAAACAGCGGCCATTTTTTAGACGGCGACGGATTTTACTGCGCGGAGTGTATGCAGCCGTGCAGCTGCTGTGGGAAACTGCTTCCGAGAGAAGCGCTGCGGTCGGTGATCGACCGGCGCGGACGGACAAATCAGCTTTGTCCAGCTTGCGAAGAAGCAGAACTGGCAAATTGCCGTACCTGTGCGGCGCGTAGTTGCTGTAAGGATTTGCGCGGCTTGCTGTTTTGCAAGAGAAGTCGCTATACACAAGTAGAATTGGAGGGGCAATATGCGTAATTTATATGAGCAGTGCTTAAAGCTGACGCAGTTTGCGGCGATGGAGTTTGAAGAAATTTTTCAGTTTTCACAGGAACGTCTCAAGCAGGCGTTAGAAACAGAGTTGATTGAGAACGGATATGCCGTGCGGAAGCAACGAGGCTTTTTGTACGCACAAGGGACGGTGCCTGTCCTGCTGGCTGCGCATCTGGACACCGTCCATCGCACCCAACCGGAAACAATCTGCTATTCCGCAGACGGCACGGTCATGATGTCACCGCAGGGAATTGGCGGCGACGACCGGGCAGGCGTGTATATGATCCTGCGCCTGATTCAGAGTGTCCATTGTCATGTCCTCTTCTGCGAGGACGAGGAAACCGGCGGTCACGGCGCACACGCTTTTGTAAAGTCCGGAATTAAACCGGACGTCAATTATATCGTGGAGCTGGATCGCATGGGCAGCAACGACGCCGTATTCTATCAATGCCGCAACCGGCAGTTCGAGCGACATATCAACAGCTTTGGATTCCAGACATCGTTCGGAAGCTTCAGCGACATTTCCATTTTGGCACCGCATCTGAATCTTGCCGCGGTCAACCTCAGCACCGGCTACTACCATGCGCACCAGCCGGGAGAATATGTCCGGTTGGACAAGGTGGAGGAGTTGATCGGCCGTGTGGAGAAGCTCCTGCAAACGAAAACGGAACGGCTTTCTTACACGCAGAAGTTTACGGTAAGAAAGCTGGGCGAACCAAACGATTTGCAGCGGAAACGGCTCATTGCATTGTCTGACGCGCATATTGTCCGGATCAATCATCAGAATATTGCCGACGGCCGCGGATATTTTATGGACATAGGCGGCAGAATTTATCTCTATCTTGATGAATGTGACCGCATGGTACATATCGGAGACGCAGAAGCACTTTGCATGGACGGCTCTGCCGCTGCGTATCAGGCGGGGCAAGCGAAAGAATACAAGACCATAGAAATGGAAGAAGCCATGCGCCTGCTGGAGCAGGAGCGCGCGGCAGGATAATATGCCGCCCACCCTGCAAACAGGTATCCATCTGCTTGCAGGGTGGGCATACTTCTGATATAATAATAAAAATTGTAAAGGAGGCGGAACGATGATAAACGGATGGATCATGAGCGGAGACACTGCGGTTGCGTCCTTTCATGGCAGAGTTGTAACACCGATTCTGCCAGAGCGATGCCCGCTTTGTTTCCAAAAGGGTGGAGACCTTGAAATGTGGCTGGAATCAAGAGCCATTGACCGACACCGCACAAACAGCAGAATACTGAAGCGGATTCTTCGCCTTGGCGATACATCCGATCTGAACACGGCACTTCATGTGCATGGCGCAACGATCACGGACAATTACTGGGTCAAGACGGAGGATGAAGCCAATCTTACATGGGCGGATGTTGGCTTCCGGGAAAATTATTTTGCCGACCTGGCACTCAGCGGCCGGTTCAGCAGCATCGCAAAGAATTACACGCCCGAAGAGCTGCGCACGGCAACACCGGAGCTGACAAACATCGGTAGCTACGAAAAATGCTGGCGGCAGAAGAGTGGCCATTGGATCATGGTGAAAAGCGGAACGCCGGAGGAACATTTTTCCGAGATTTTCACGGCAGCGCTCGGCAAGTATCTTGGCTTCGATATGGCAGAGTATGCGCTGAGCGGCGCGTATGTCATTTCAAAGGATTTCACGGAGGGACGGCTGAATTTTGAGCCGATGGCAAATCTGGTGCAGGACAATGAAGAATACGATTTCAACTATAATGTCCTGCAAAATTTGAATCCGTTGCTTCTGCGACCCTATCTGGACATTCTGTTTATGGACGCGCTGGTATTCAACGTTGACCGTCATACACAGAACTATGGACTGCTCCGCTCCCGTGAGACGAGCGAAATTCTCTCGATGGCGCCAAATTTTGATAATAACATGGCGCTGATTTCCAGAGGCTACGCAAGCGACCTGAGTAACATCGCAAATCCGCTCATCGGACAGTTCCAGGAGCTGCTGCGGGAGAAAAACATCCAGTATGCTGTTCCGACGCTGACAAAAAAGACTTTGGAAACCATCGTGAACGAGATCATGCCGGACGCGGAGATTCGCAGAGATTATGTTGTCCGGTTCGTTTGGCAGAATTATGAGCGCCTGTGCGCAATGTAAGCAGGAACCGAACCGGCAGTACACTTCAATGTGTGCTGCCGGTTTTTTGCGCACTTTTTGTTGAACCTGCCGTACTCCATGCGTATAAGAGAAGTACGGGAGGTAAAATACAATGCTAATTTCTATCGATCATGGGAACAAACAGGTAAAAACGATCCACCATGCGCCGTTCACATCTGGACTGGTATGCAGCGAGGTACGGCCATTTGGCGGCGAAACGCTGACCTATCAGGGGCGGTATTATACGCTCACCGACCAGCGGATTCCATACCGCCGGGACAAGACGGAGGACGAGCGCTTCTTTGTGCTGACGCTCTTTGCAATCGCGTATGAGCTGGAAGCTGCATCTTTCTACGGAGCGGGCCCGGTGCGGGTGCAGCTTGCGGTCGGGCTTCCGCCGGCACATTATGGCGCGCAGCAGAAACGGTTTGCAGAATACTTTCTGAATCGGGGCACGGTCAGCTTCGCGCTGCACGACAGGCCATATGAGCTTCTGATCGACGAGGTCAGTTGCTATCCGCAGTCGTATGCCGCAGCCATTACCGTATTCCAGACGCTGCAAAGCAGCCCCAGAGCGCTTATCATTGACATCGGCGGCTTCACAGCGGACTATCTGCTGCTCCGGAACGGCGAGGGCGACCTGAGTGTCTGCGATTCGTTGGAGAACGGCGTGATCCTGCTCTACAACCGGATCAAATCGCGCGTCGCTGCCGAACAGGATTTGCTGCTGGATGAGACGGAGATCGATGCGATCCTGCTCGGCAGGGACAGCGGACAGTCTGATGCAGTATCGCAGATCGTGCGGCAGCAGGCACAGGAATTTGTCAGTGACCTGCTCAGTTCACTGCGGGAGCGGATGCTGGAATTGAAAAGCGGGAAGGTAATCTTCACTGGCGGTGGGGCCGTTCTGCTCCGGCAGCAAATCGAAGCGTCGGACAAGGTGCGTGAGCCTGTTTTCATCGAGGACATTGCCGCAAATGTGAAAGGCTATCAGCTTCTATATCAGGCGGAACGGATTGGTAGACGCAATGGATACTAAAAAAGACCCCGGAAAATTCACGATCCGCTTCTGCATGGCCGACCCAAGACAAAAGAGGGCTGTCGAGGAATTGAACGCTCAAGGACGCTTGAAGGCACAGTTCCTGACCAATGCCATCCTGCACTATGTCGAGGGTACGGCAACTCTGCCGCCGCAGGAAGAACTGGAATCGATTCTGGAACGACTCATGAAGCGCATGCTGGACGATCGTGCAGATATGAGCGCAAAGCCGACTGAAAAGATTGACAGCAGCGAGCCATTCAGCGCTGACGACCTCGCTACTATTGCGGGTACCTTGCAGGCGTTTCGCAGATAATAATGCGCAGATTGTAAATTCGTTGCATTTTGCTTAATCATCGTGAACAACGACTGCAATTAGACTTAGGCGCTTCATCTAACGTCTACTCCATAAATATATTTGATTTCATGTGCTCCACTATCAATCGGCATCTGTTATTTTTATGAGCAATATTTTGGCGGGTTTTAAAAAGGTAAATGTGTTTGCCGGTACGATGGCTTCCAAAACATTGGGTGTAAAAACGGACGTAAACAATTCTATTTCTCGGCCGCCCACTGAGCTGCTATTTGAAGCCGTGAGCCTCGGAAAGAGGACGCACATTGCCTTGCAGATAGTTTTACGCATGTTTTAAAGCTTTAGCAAATTTCCTGCTCAAGCTCAAAAAACAGGCTGTGGTTGAAAAAGTCAACAATGGAGATTCCAAGACCATCGCACAATTTCTTGATCGTTACGATTGTGGTGCTGCGGTTCCGACCACTGACGATGTTGTTTATAGTAGACTGCGTCACGCCGCTGATACTGCATAATTTGTTGATGCTGATTTTGCGCTCTTCACATAATCCGATGATCCTGAGGCGGACAGCATCTCCGATACCCACGTTCACCATCTCCTGTTTTTAAGAAAATGATAACGAATGTATCTTGAAAAGATTAACTCTTTTGAGTTATAATGACTCAAAAGAGTTAAAAAGCAGGGATACGTTGAAGGAGCACAATGGAGAAGCACAATGATTAAGGTACTAATTGTGGATGATGAGTTTCGTGTATGCCAACTGATCTGCAATCTGATCGATTGGGGATCGTTGGATATGCAAATTATAGGTGTGGCCCATAACGGGATCGAGGCACGGGAACTGGCACGGGAAACGGTGCCGGATTTGGTCATTACGGATATCCGGATGCCCGGATGCACGGGATTGGAGCTGGTTGAACAGCTGCGGGAAATCTACCGCAGTGTCTCCTTTATTATTATCAGCGGTTACACAAACTTTGAATATACACGGTTGGCGATCCAATACGGCGTAAGTGATTATTTACTCAAACCCATCGATAAGGAAGAATTACTAGCAACAGTTACCCGGATCCGACATGAAATTGAAGCGCGCCGACGTGAGCAGGCGGCAACGGACCGGATGCGTCGTTCATTCTTTAACGATCAGTTGAAGGTCCGGGCCTGTTATTTGATGGATGTCAAGAACCAGAAGAGCCTGTCGATGACTATGGATCAGATCAATCGCGAATACCGGTTTGCGTTCAAGCAGGGGGGATTTCGCGGGTTCCTGGTCAAGATGGATTATGATCCGGAAAACGTGACGTATGAAACGGTGCAGGCAGTATCGCTTCAGGTTCGCGAACAGGTGCTCCAACCGCTGCGGCGGCTCTGCATGGAGTGTGAATTATGGTTTGAGGACAGCGTCGGATGGGGGTGCTGCAACTATGTTTCCAGCATGGGGGCGCAGATCAAAGAGCAGATGACGCAATGCCTGCAGGAGCTGCGAATGAATCCGAATATCTATCCGCACATCAGCTTCTCGATGGCACTTTCTGCAGAGACAGAAAATCCGTATAACCTGGGCGAACAGATCCTGTCCGCACGTTCGATGATCCACGAACGCCTGATTTATGGTTCGAAATCACTTCTTACGCGGCATTTTCCATTCTCAGGACTAAGTCTGCCGGATTGTACGGGCGGTTTTTTGCGGAAATATCGGATCGCATTGGAACAGTTCAGCCAGGAAGCGGTACTCGCTGCGGTGGAAGAGCTGCGGAAAACCGTACTTGAGGCGCCTGGCATCACGGGTCAGGAGCTGTATAAAGCGGTGTCGCTCGCAGGTGATAAGCTGCTTGAAAATTGGGGTGTCGCTGAAAACTATGAACAGGAGAAGAATGAATATCAGATGCTTTGCACCCTGAGCGGGACACCTGAAGAACTATTTCAACGGCTATATGCTCTGGCACTGCGTCTGCTCGATGAAACGATACAGCGCCGTGCAGGAGATGAGACCCATCCGTTCCTGATGGCGAAGCAATTCATGGAAAAGCAATATATGGATAATATCTCGCTGGAACAGGTCGCGAGCATTGCGGGATTCAGTCCGAATTATTTCAGCTCCCGGTTCAAGCAGGAAACAGGAATGGGATTTCAGGACTATTTGACCATGCTGCGCATCAACCGCGCAAAGGAGCTGCTGCGCAGCACCAATCTGTCGATCTCCGAGGTGTGTTATCAGGTCGGATATCAGGATATCCGGACATTCAACCGTGTATTCAAGCGCGTGGCCGCACTCCGGCCGGGAGAGTTCAAAAAGCTTTATGGTACGTCGGGCGGGCCAGTACGATGAAAGGCGGCAAGCAAAATGCAGGAGAAGAAAAAGCAATACATTCTGGATAATCTGCTGCGTATCATACTGGCGATGTTCGTTCTGACGGTGCTGTTTGCGTTCAGCTGTTTGCTGCTGAGCCATGGCGCTCACGGTATCTGGCTGGCGGTGCTGGCGCTGTTTGTACTGCTTGGCGTTCTGGGTGGGGTTTTTCTGCGTCGCTGTCTGCGGATCATTCAAAAAAACGAACAGGTCATGCAGCTCTATGCCGCAGGTTATACCATCGCAGACATATGTCACATGGAATGTTATTTCAGTAAGGGAACCGAGATGGCGCTGAAAAAGGCCGTGGCGCTGTTGGACACCAGCAAGCTCCTGAGCGTCAGCAAACGTCAGGCGCAGTATCTTGCTCTGCAGAACCAGATCAATCCACATTTCCTCTATAATACGCTGGAGGGGATCCGCAGTGAGGCGGTTGCGGGCGGTCTCAATGTCGTGGCGGATATGACAGAATACTTGGCAAAGTTTTTCCGGTATACCATCAGCAAGGTTGAAAATCTTGTTAGCGTAACCGAAGAACTGGAGAATATTGAGACATATTTTGCGATCCAGCAGTTTCGGTTCGGAGATCGGCTTCGCCTGGAGATCGACGATCCGGAGCCGGGGATCCAGAATTGTCAGATCCCAAAGCTGACGATGCAGCCGCTTGTGGAGAATGCAATTATTCATGGACTGGAACGAAAGATAGGGATCGGTGTAGTCTCGGTTCGGCTGACACTGACGGAAAAACGGCTGATCGTACGGATCTCCGACAACGGAGTCGGGATGGAGCCGGAAACACTGCACCAGCTTCAGGAAGAGCTGTGCCGAACAGCCTATGATTATATTGACAGCGGGCGAGGCACCGGTATTGCGCTGCTGAATGTGAACAACCGTATCCGCCTTTTGTTTGGGGAGCAGTATGGCATTACCATCTGCAGCACGCCCGGACTCGGAACAGATGTCACGGTAACGCTTCCGGCCAAGCATGAGGGCAGAGCATGAAAACAGAGATTTTACGGCTCGACAATGTGAGCATGCAGATGTCCGGGATCATGCAGCTCGAGCGTTTCAATCTGCAGATATTCAGCGGAGAGATCATGGGGTTGATGGCACTCAATGCGCATGGTGTATCATCGTTGGTGTCGCTGCTGCAATCGAATACACCGGTACACTTCGGGCGGGTCTATTACTGCGAACGGCTGGTCAACAGCCATATCTACAGCAGGACTACACCGAACGAGATTGTCGTCATTGAGCAGAAGAGTCATCTGGTCAATGGGCTGACAGTTGGGGACAATGTCTTTGTGCTGAGCGGCGTAGAGCGGCGCTGGCTGCTCCATACGCAAAGCTTCCGCGGGCGGCTTCAGGAGCTCGAACAGGCGGTCGGCGTAGACATTCCATGCAACCGGCAAGTGGAGGAGCTGAGCCTCTTCGAACGGTGCATGGTGGAACTGCTCAAGGCCTGGGAATCTGGGGCGCGGCTCGTTCTGCTGTGGAATATCAGCCATTTTCTGGCGGGCACGGATATCGGGCGGCTGCACTATGCGATCCGCCATTTTGCATCTCGCGGGATGGCCTTTATCTACATCTCAAACAGCTACGAAGAACTTTGCGGGCTTTGCGATCGCATAGCGGTGATGTATAACGGGAGCGTTGTAAAGGTTCAGGAAATGGTATCCGGAGGCAGCGAAGACATTCATGCGCTGCTGCAGCAGTTTACCGGCACAACATCGTCTCCCCCGAGAAGTGCCATGTCAAGAGGGAACATATGTCTCAACCTGAGCAGCGTCAGTACGGCACTGCTGAAACAGGTGGATCTTGCGGTATACAGCGGAGAATGTCTCGCGATCCATACGGAAGACCGGCGGCTGCTGGATGGACTGCGGCAACTGGCTACGGGACAGAGCGCACTGCTCGGCGGAAAAGTTCTGATCGATGGACAGCCGATCCACCGGCCGATGGCGCGGGATCAGCGGGTCGCCTATATTGCAGAAAATCCTTCACAAATGATGCTGTTTCAGGATATGAGCTATTTGCGGAATCTCACGTTTTGCCTGCCTCGGCAGATCGACAGTTGGTTTCGCCGGCGGAGCATTTACCGCAGCCTGCGGCGCGAGCTGACGCCGGAGCTTGGCGCGGTTTTTGATAAAGACATCCGTGATCTGAACACACAGGAGAAGTATGCGCTGATCTTTCGGCGGGTGCTGCTCCAGCAGCCTCGTGTGGTATTTTTTGAGCAGCCATTTTGGGGGAATGACGTGCTGCTGCAGCAGCATATCGAGCGGCAGGTACAGCTCCTTCTTGCCAAAAAAATCGCGGTGGTCGTTCTGATCGTCGGTATCTACGATGCGTTCCCGTTGGCCGAAAGAACGCTGATTTATAAAAATGGACACCTGTTGACGCAGTAAGGGAACGGCTGACAGGCCGGATGTCTTCTGGTACGATGTGATTTGTATCGTGTAAAGCAACGACCTGAACAATATGTTTTTCCATTTTTCAAGGCAGCCAATGCTCAGTGAGCATTGGCTGTTTTTCATAAATTTTGCAAGTAAAATTGTTGCAGTTTTACGAAGACATCAAAAATTCAGGAAGGATTGCCCACTTTGCCGGAAGAATTGTCCTGTTTGCATCGGGCGGAAAATGATAAAGTTTTAACAGTGAAACCGAGCAAACGGCTGAAAGGCGGTCTGTCGTTTTCATGAAAAAAACAATGGAGGAACAGAAATGAAAAAAGTATTAGCGATTTTGCTGGCGATCGCGATGATCGCAGCAATGGCGGCGTGTGCACAGAAGGCGGCGCCGGCGGACGAGACGAAGACAAGCGGCG
>ULYV01001597.1_pt1 | contig 16717 bp, 22 predicted proteins | sample 1962461 | NCBI WGS metagenome assembly ULYV01 (sample SAMEA4835871, study PRJEB28245) | human gut metagenome | biome: gut microbiome; material: fecal sample | place: Denmark | collected 2008 | reverse complement strand
AGTTCGTCTTAATGAAAAGACTGTTATGGATCTCTATGGAGATCTCGATATGCCTGACGTCTACAAGGCTGTTAACGCCATCCAAGAGACCCCTTGGAGAATCAACAAAAGGGTACTTAAGGTAGCTCAGGAGATCTCTAAGTGGAAGCATATCCCTGATGGTCTTGAGATGCCTTTAGCGGAACCTGAGGAACCTCCAGTTAGACCTGAGGCAGCAGACAAGGATCCTCAGGTACAGAAGGAATGGCGTAAGTCTATGGTTATCTACTTTCAGCGTGACAATAAGCGTAAGTCTAAGCGTTATGCAGTGAATGCTCAGCTTGCCCTTGCGGATATCTATAAAGACTATGAACGTATCTACTTTCCTCATAATCTTGATTTCCGTGGTCGTGTCTATCCGCTGCCTTTGCTGAACCCACAAGGCACTGATTTCTGCAAGAGTTTGCTGGAGTTTGCCGATGGTGCTCCTTTAGGAGATTCGGGGGTAGCTTGGTTAGCTATCCAAGGTGCTAACTGCTATGGGCTTGATAAGAAACCCTTAGAGGAGCGCATTGCGTGGGTCTATGAGAACACTGAGTTGATTCTTAGGACTGCTAAAGATCCTCTCACATATCTTGAATGGACTGAAACAGATAGCCCTTGGGAGTTCCTAGCATTCTGCTTTGAGTGGGCTGATTTCATGGAACAAGGTACAGATTATGTGTCTCATATTCCAGTAGCATTCGATGGCAGCTGCAGTGGTATCCAGCACTTCTCAGCTATGCTAAAGGATGAGATTGGGGGTACTGCAGTTAACCTCGTGCCTGATGACAAAGTTCACGATATCTACGGTATTGTCGCTGAGCATGTGAAACAGGCTATCCTTAAGGATGCCGCTGAGGGTACTGAAGATGAACTAAAGACTGCTGAAGATGGCGCTGAGTACGTCTCAAAGGGTACTAAGTCTCTTGCTGCTGAGTGGCTGGCCTATGGGATTACCCGTAAGGTAACCAAGAGACCCACTATGACACTCTCATACGGTGCTAAGAAGTTTGGCTTTACTGAGCAGATTCTTGAAGATACTATCTACCCTCATTTAGAACACAACCCCTTAGCATTCTCTAAGCCTCGACAAGCTGCAACCTATATGGCAGACAAGATTTGGAACTCATTAGGTGAGGTTGTCGTTAAAGCGAGAGAAGCTATGGACTGGCTTCAGACTGCCTCAGGACTACTCGCTACGGACAAGAATATCAACGGAGAGAACCTTCCTACACAATGGGTAACTCCTAGTGGTTTCTTGGTTCGCCAAAGGTATCCTAAGGTTCGCCTGAAGAAACTTAAGACCTTCTGCAGCGGAACTATCCATGTTACTGATGAATCTGGTGCTCCTGATGAAGCTAAGACTGAAGGTGAGACCTTTCAAATTAGTGTCTCTGAGGACTTGGGGAAAATCGATTCACGTAAGCAGAAGCAAGGTATCGCTCCTAACTATGTGCACTCTATGGACGCTAGTCACCTTATGTTGACTGTAGACGCTTGCGTTGATGCGGGTATCCATCAGTTTGCTATGATTCATGATTCTTATGGCTGCCCTGCAGGACAAGGGGATCTTATGTTCTCTCTGGTTCGTGAGGTCTTTGCTGAAACCTATAAACAGAATGATGTCTTACAGGATCTTCATGATCAGGTTGAGAACATGTTGTCTCCTAAGAAAGCTAAGGAACTTCCACCTATTCCTAAGCACGGTACATTAGATCTTGACGTAGTCAAACAGTCTATGTATGCGTTCTGCTAGTAACTTAATATAATCTCCACTACTAGAGAGAACCAAGGAATCTCTCTAGTAACCTTTACTTAATTAATTAAACAAGGAAACCATTTTAAAATGCTCGAACGTTACACTACTCCGAAGGGCTTTGCTCAGTATCCTCACCTGAAGGAGCCTGATATGAAGTTCAATCCTGAAGGTGTCTTTAGTGTCACTATGCGCTTTGAGGGTATGACTGATGAACTTAAGAAGCTCATTGAGAAGCTTGAGGCTATTCAGAACAAGGCTTTTGATGAAGCGGTCTCTGAAGCCAATGCGATGAATAAGAAAAAGATCCATAAGTCTGATCTTTACTTTGAAGATGAAGAAGGTAATGTCTACCTCAAGTTTAAGCAGAATGCTGTAATCAAGAAAAAGGATGGATCTACAGTCAACGCTAAGATTGCCCATTTTGATTCTAAGGGCAAGCCTATTGACGTCAATGTAGGTCGTGATTCAGTGATTCGTCTTAGCTTCACTGCAGCACCTTACTTCATGCAGTCAACTAAGCAGGTTGGCCTTAGCCTTCGACCGGTTGCAGTCCAAGTGATTAAGCTTAACGAGTTCGGTGGTTCATCTGCAGAGGACTACGGCTTCTCTGCTGAAGAGGAAGGCTATGAGGCATTCAAGGAAGAGGCACCATTTGACAGCCTCGATGAAGATGAAGTAGAATCACGTAAGGCTGTTGGAGCCACTGATTTTTAATAATTACTAGGGAGTACCTAAGATGATTACTTTGGAAGAACTTGAGAACCGCATTGATAAGGCTCAATCTACTCTTGCTACGATGCAGGATGTTGTGCAGGGTCTTAAGACTAACATTGAGGAGCTTAAAGAGGAACAAAAGGAACCTATTTTCGATCTCTATGAGTGGAACCCATGCACCATTAAAGTCCCTGATCATGTGCTGCAAGATATCTATTGTGACTTTGTTGCAGTCATGCTGATGCGTAAGGATGTCTATAAGGAATACTGTAAAGATGTAGAAAGTATTCCTGTAGATGCCTCTAGTGTGCAAGATGGTAGCCTCTTTATTGGTTACATGTGCTTTTCGCTTAATGATGCTAAACCTACCTTCAAGTACCCTAGTGGAGATCTTATCTTTGATGAGGGCAGTGAAGAGAAGCTAGACCCTAAGAATTATTACTTTAAGTACGTCTTTGGCGGTATCTAATGACCACCCGCAGTGCAGCATACAGCAAAGCTAAAAGGCACAACGCGGGTACCTACAGATCAGGACTTGAGGAGAAGAATTCAGACTTCCTCAAGTCCTTTTCTATTGATCCCCACTATGAGGAACAGTACTTAGAGTATGTCGTTCCTCAGAGTACTCACAAGTATACCCCTGATTTCGTGTTGCCTAATGGCATCATTATAGAAACTAAGGGTGTCTGGGATGCTGAAGATAGGAAGAAGCATTTATTAATCCGTGAGCAACATCCTGAGTTAGATATCCGGTTTGTCTTTAGTAGAAGTAAGACGTACATTTATAAGGGATCGTCTACTACTTACGCTAGCTTCTGCAACAAGAACGGCATTAAGTTTGCCGATAAGCTGATCCCCGAAGAATGGCTTAAAGAGAAACCTAAAGATATCCCTGAGGGAATCTTGAAGAATAAGAATAATAACAATAACAACAAGAGAATTAATAAATGACTACTACCTTTAAGGAACCACTGATTGACTACCATAGAAACTTTGTTAAGTTTAAGTCTCGCAGTTCTACGGATTATCTGGTGGTTCACTGCAGCGCTACTCAAAATAAGCCTGAGTACACTTGGAAAACTATTGATCAAATGCATCGTCAAAAGGGGTGGCTAGGTATTGGCTATCACTTTGTCATTCTTACAGATGGAACTATTCAAAATGGCAGACCCATTGAAGCTATTGGCAGTCACGTTCTGGGTTATAACGATGATAGCCTTGGTATTTGCCTTATTGGGGGGACTGATCGTAACGGTAAGTCTGTAGACAACTTTACAGAGAAGCAAAAGGAATCCCTTAAGAAACTTTTAGACTGGCTTAAGAGTAAGTATCCTAAAGCTAAGGTCTTAGGGCATAGAGATTTCCCCGGGGTAGCTAAAGACTGCCCCTGCTTTGATGTTCAGTCGTGGTACGGCCGTGGTGCTGTCTACGTTACCTATGAAGATGCAAGTTCTCTTGATAGATGCAAGTTGTCTCAAGCTGATCTTAAGGAAGCCAATGGGACACTTGAGTTCACTAAAGGCGACTTAGTTCGTATCGCATAATAACAATATAATCTCCATTACTAGAGAGAAGAAATTATGTGGTGGCAAAAGTTAGCCTTACTAGCAGTAGTCTTGGCTTTCATTATGGGTGTCATTGGCGGCCGGAAATATGAAAGCAATAAGCACACTGAAGAACTTGTAGCTATTCAAGCTCAGAATGAAGTCAAACTAAAGGAGCTAACAGCTAGGAAAGATGAAACAATTAGTCTTATCATTAAAAGTAAAGCTTCTGATGCTGCTGACTTGGTTGCCCTTACTAAACATGTTAATCGGGTGCAGTACAACCTCAGTAGCACCGATAGAAAGCTCCTCAGGGATGCCTCAGGAGCTAATGCAAAGTCAGTCGAAGCGTGTAGACAGTTACTCTCAGAGAGTGCAGGACTTCATAGAGAAGGTGTTGAATTACTCAGAGACCTCAACACGAGACTAGAGGCTTTTATCAAACTGAATTCTACCTCTCCGTAATATAATTGGACAATATACCATTCTTCTAAAGTGGCTTATGTAGGTTCGAATCCTACCGGAGAGACCAAATATTTTAGGTGATTGACGGAATTGGCAGACGTTCTATGCTTAAACCATAGTGCCTTAAGGCGTAGGGGTTCGAATCCCCTATCACCTACCAAAGCTATACCATAGTAAACACTAAAGGAAACCATAATTATGGAACCTATTGAACGTAAATCAGATTGGCATTATCCTGATGGAGATTCATATCGTGATGAGCTTCACAACAATCAGAAAGAGGAGTGGGAGTATGAATATGAAGCCTTCCTAGATTCTGAAGATGATGCTGATGATAAGATTTATGAGGAGGAGGAGGATGAAGATGAGTGATGATCCTATCTCTAAGGTATATTGCGTAGGTAACTCTAAAGCCATCATTCGTGCACGCTGGGATAACCTCTATACGTTTGAATTGGAGTATCCTCGTTTCATCCATAGTGAATTCATGACACACCGTTGTCTCACTGCAGATACGGTGCTGACTTTCGATCTCCCTAGTGGTAGCAAAGGCAGTAAGTGCAAAGCCTATCAAATGACTCTTGGGGATTTTTGGGATAAGTGGGAAAATGGCAGCTCTCCTCATGCTACTCGATGGGGTGGAGCCCGTCGATATGACATGAAAGGTCGTTTGAACAAGATGAGACTTCGTTCTGTGGATGAGTCTACGATGGAAGTTACTCACACGACCGTTACTGATTGTTGGAAGGTTGGGGTTAAGCCTGTGTACAAGATTACAGCAGGAGACTTCTCCGTCACTTGCACCGCAGACCATCTAATTCTTACTGATAGTGGTTGGAAGGAGTTGCAAGACATTGCTGTAGGTAGAGATAAGGTGTACTGTAATACCCGTAAGAAGTATACAGAACCTCGTTTTGACCCTTACAAGAAGATGCAAGGTGCTAGTCAGTGCAACCTCATGGCTGTGGTAGTTGATTCGATTGAATACGTTGGTGAAGAAGAGGTTTTCGATATTTCGGTTTCCTCTGATTATCATAACTTCTTGGCAAACGGTATTACGGTTCATAATTGCTTCAGCCGCAATGCTAGTAGCTCGCGTGCGGTACCTGTAGAGCGAACTATTCAGAATATCTTGAATGATCCTTGGGTGCCTTCGGATGTCTATAAGAATTGCAAGGGCATGCAAGGCAAAGATATTGTCAATGAAGAGGACTATGATATCTTTTGTGAAGAGTGGCAAGATGCTGCATTTAAGGCAATCGAGGTTGCTCATAAGATGATTGACACTGGGTTTCATAAGCAGCACATCAATCGCATCCTTGAGCCCTTCACTAAGATTAAAGTTATTGTCACTGCTACTGAGTGGAGCAATTTCTTTGATCTCCGGTTGTCTCCTGATGCTGATCCAGAGATCCAGCACCTCGCTAAGGCTATTAAGATGGCTATGAATGCCGTTAGCAACACCTACATTTATATCAATGCTCACGGGGGGCGTACGCTTCCGTATGTGAACTTTGATGAGATGGATGCTATTGATGATCTGCGGATTCTCACACTTATCTCTGCTGCACGTTGTGCCCGAGTGTCTTACCTTAATCACGATGGGTCTAAGCCGGATATCCTAAAGGACCTTACTCTTGCTAAGCGGCTTATTGATAGTGGGCATATGACACCTTTTGAACATCAGTGCCGATACAGCTTTGATACAGGCTTTCAATATAATCTTCGTGATTTCCAAAGTGCACGTTATATGCTAGATCATGGAATCGACCTTTCTGCGCCATGAGCCTTGTCCTAATTGCGGCTCTAGTGATGCTCTTGCTGTTTTTAGTGACGGTCATAAGTATTGCTATAGCTGTACCACTTATTTTAGACCTGATGGATCTTTGGACAAACCCAAGGGGGTAAAGATGTCAGCATCCAATATGATTCCTTTAGAGGAACTACAGATCTCTGCTTTGCCTGCTAGGGGCATCACTAAAGATACTTGTACTAAGCTAAAGTATTTCGTGGGGGAGTATAAGGGTAACCCTTGTCAAGTGGCCTGCTACTATGATGACAAGGGTTCTCTTGTAGGACAAAAGCTTAGATTCCCTGATAAGTCTTTTGCTGTACTAGGGAAGATCTCTGGGTGCCTCTATGGTTCTCAGTTGTGGTCTAGTGGTAAGAAACTAGTAATCACTGAGGGTGAGATAGATGCCCTTAGTGTGTCTCAAGTGCAAGGCAATAAGTGGCCTGTAGTGTCTATCCCTAATGGTGCTCAGGCTGCTAGGAAAGCCATTGAAGCTAACCTAGAGTATCTAAATAACTTTGAAGAGATCATCCTAATGTTTGATATGGATGATCCGGGACGTAAAGCATGTGAAGATTGTGCAAAGATTCTCCCATTGGGTAAAGCGTACATTGCTAATCTACCTCTTAAGGATCCTAATGAGTGTCTTAAGGCTGGGAGATCAGGTGACCTTGTATCGGCCATATGGAACGCTAAGCCTTACAGACCTGATGGAATTGTTTCAGGTCAAGATCTCTATGAGAAGTGTGTGGAAGGTCTTGATAGTCTTAAAGACAGTGTGGCCTATCCTTTTCAAGCTCTCCAAAGCAAGACAAACGGTGCTAGACACGGTGAGCTTTATGTCATTACCTCAGGATCAGGCATGGGAAAATCCACTCTACTCAGAGAGCTTGAATATTTCTTTGGTGTCTCTAAAGGCGAGACTTGTGGCGTGGTTGCTCTTGAGGAATCTACGGCAAAGACGGGACTTGAACTTATGTCCATATTTCTTAATAGACGTCTCATTATCAGCGTGGATCCCGATAGTGTTTCTAAAGAAGAACTCAAGAGCGCTTTTGATGCCACGATTGGCAACGGAAAGTTCTTCCTCTATGATCACTTTGGATCACTTGATTCTGGGAATCTGCTTAGTAAGCTTAGATACATGATCGTAGCTTTAGGGTGCAAGAGAATCTTCCTAGACCATATCTCTATTGTTGTCTCTGGTATGGACAATAGTGACGATGGCGGGGAGCGTAAAGCTATTGACAAACTAATGACAAACCTTAGATCCCTTGTTGAAGAAACAGGGTGTACTATGTATGTCGTTAGTCACCTTAAGCGCCCCGATAAGAAAGGTCACGAAGAAGGAGCTCAGGTGTCTTTAAGTCAACTTAGAGGTTCCGGTGCTATCGCTCAGCTTGCAGATATGGTGATTGGCCTAGAGAGGAATCAACAGGGAGATAATCCTAATGTCATGGCCATTAGAGTACTTAAGAATCGTTTCAGTGGTTTGACTGGTATAGGTGGTTATCTCTATTATGATCCCGAAACAGGCCGACTAAAGGACTACGATTGCCCATTTGAGGATGACTTAGGTGACTGCCAATTCTAGTAGTTTCTTGATACAACAATCTTGGCAAAGCTATAGAAGGATATAGAAAATGCTTCAACTATATGACAAACATATCATTACTGATATCGAAACCAATGGACTATTGGATACCGTAACTAAATTCTGGTGCGCATGGATCTACGATAGTGCCTCTCAGGAGTACAAAGGATATAAGGATCTCGATGAATACATTGATGCTCTTAATGTATATGGTACTAGCGGTTATAACTTGGTATTTCACAATGGTATCAAGTACGATGTCCCTTGTCTTAAGCGACTATCAGGTAAAGACTTTGTATTTGATCCTAGGGATTGTGTTATCGATACACTTGTCTTTTCTCGCCTAGTTTGGAGCAACATTAAAGATCTCGATATGGGCTTAATTCGTTCTGGGAGGCTTCCCAAGGATCTCTTTGGTTCCCATTCATTGAAAGCCTATGGCTATCGTATGCGTGAACTAAAGGGCACCTATGGGGAACAGGAGGAGGCTTGGGACAGCTTCTCAGAAGAGATGTACAAGTACAACTATCAGGACGTAGTTGTCACTAAGATGCTCTTTGATAAACTCTTAGGCAAAGGGTATCTTTGGGAGGCCGTACAGCTTGAGCATGATATTGCATGGGTTATGGCTAAGCAGGAGCGTAATGGTTTTGTCTTTGATAGAGATAAAGCTGTAGTTCTCTATAGTAAACTTGCGGGGCGCAGAGATGAGTTGACTAGAGAGCTGCAAGATAGTGTCCCTCCTCTATTGACTGGATATAAGGTCTACAAGAGAGACAACGCTAAGAAAGGTATTAAAGCAGGTGTACAGTATCCTGTTTATGAAACCTTTAATCCCAATAGTCGACAACAGATTGCTAAGGTTCTCATTGAACAAGGATGGGAGCCTCAGGAGGTGACTGATACGGGGTTGCCTAAGGTTGATGAAGAGACACTAAAGACTGCTATGAATATCCCTATGACTAGCAAGATCCTAGAGCTTCTCTTGTTGAATAAACGTATTGGCCAGCTTGCTGAGGGAAGCAATGCGTGGCTAAAGTTAATGAAGGAGGATCCTGATGGCTACATCCGTATTCACGGGAGTGTTAACCCTAATGGGGCTGTCACTGGCCGTGCAACTCATAGCTATCCTAATGTTGCACAAGTTCCTGCCAATAGAGCCCCCTACGGGGAGGTTTGCAGAGAACTATTCACTGTTCCACAAGGTTGGTATGAAGCTGGTATTGATGCTTCTGGGCTTGAGCTCCGCTGCCTTGGGCACTTCCTATCTCCTTATGATGAGGGGGCTTATGTAAAGGAGATCCTCTCAGGGGATATCCATACGCATAACCAAAAGATGGCAGGGCTTGCAACAAGAAACCAAGCTAAGACAATGTGCTACTGTTTAATCTACGGTGGCGGTGATGCCAAACTTGGGGAGGTCGTAGGGGGAGGAGCTAAGGAGGGTAAGGCACTCAAAGAGAAGTTCTTTAAGGCTATTCCTGCTTATAAAGACCTTGTAGACGATATCTCCAGTAGTCTTATTTCTTCCTCTGAGTGGATCGGAGGGGTACATAAAGTTAAGTGGCGTAAGCGTTGGCACCCTGATAGCCCTTCTCTTGAGATCACTCATTGTGTCTTAGGTTTGGACAGACGGTTGATCTATGTTCGCTCTGAGCACTCAGCTTTGAATACTCTATTGCAATCTGCAGGTGCTCTCATTTGTAAGAAATGGGTGTGTCTTGTAGAAGAGAATATGCGTAAGGCTGGCTATAAGCACGGCTGGGATGGAGACTTTGCCATGATGGCGTGGGTGCATAAACTTCATTGTGCACGTTAAAGTAGGTTAATTCGGGGAAACCCCTCTGGGGCAATCCCGAGCTAAACATTGGAGGAACTATGCGTGGTAAACCTATGGTCTTGTTTAAGGATCAAAACGGTTGCATAGTCTCCACATCACATAGACTTAATAAAGATGATTATCTAAGGATCGTCGATCATAAAGTCAAACATAACTCCACTAGATATGCTGATAGAAAGGCTAAAGCTAAGGAGTATTGGAAACTTTATAAGTGTACAGGTACTAAGCTAGGTGAAGTCTTTGGTGTCTCGTTTTCCTCTGCCTGTAAGTGGATTCGAGAATGGAAGTGTAGAGACTAGGTATATACCGTAGGGGCTAGGGGTGAGATTCCCCTAGTCTCGAAATGCCTACTACAGCTAATACCAATAGGCTGTAAAGAGATAGTCCGACACCCGTAGCAATATGGGAAACGGTAAGGATGAGGTACAGGTTGCCTGCAGAACAAAAGAAATCGCTGAGGACTGCTGCAGGATTGCTCAGGAATCCATGAGACAAACTCAGGCATTCTTTAATTTTAAATGTCAACTTGATACTGAAGGAAAGATTGGTCACTCGTGGGCGGAATGCCACTAGTATGGCTGATACTCATTAATTACTACTATGGAAAACACTGGTATGACTAAAGAAACTAAGGCAGCACTGCTGCGTGACTATAAGGCTCCTAAGGATGACGTTAAGCACATCCATATTATGTGGAAGTGGAAGGTGCATCATGATCACTATGGTGCAGTGCCTGCCTATGGTGCTCTTGTGACACTCAATGGTGCGCCTATTCTTGACTACAATCCTGAGCCCAGTACGGTAAACGATTGGACACCTGAAGAGATCATTCATGACCTCCTGATGAAGCTTGGTTATAGTGTTATCTCTGATACAGCTACTTATGAGGAGGACTGCTGTGAAGATGCCTAAGTATTTCTATACAGAAGAGAAGAGTACTGGGGAGGTTATTGTTCACAAGCGTAACGCTGAGATGAGTAACTACTGCAGTGCTCTTGCTTACATTGGTGAAGTCCATCCTAAACTTCAGTCAGACTATTGTCGATACAATGCACGAATGATTGCTGAGATGGCCTCCCGAGGTCACATTACGTCAATCAATAAGTACATTCGACAGGCAGGCAATCGATGGCTGCTTACTCGTTCTGGAGCTGAGCTTGCATCATCCTATGAGCGCTACTAAAGAATACATTGGGCTGATAGACGGAGATCTATTGGCCTATAAAGCCTCTTCAGCTGTCCAAAAGGATATCTATTGGGGAGATGGTCTATATACTTGTCATGCTTATTTGGATGACGCAATAGATCAATTTGAAGAGATTATTGGTGGTATTAAAGGTATACTAAAGACAAACCATAATGTCGAAATGAATGACTATTCGTTTGTCTTTAGTGATCCTAATGATAACTTTAGGAAGCACTTAATGCCTGATTATAAAAACAATAGGCTTGATAAAAGAAAGCCTACTTGCTACTATGGATTAGTGGATTGGATCAGAAATAACTATGAATCTAAATCTAGTGAATCTCTAGAAGCTGATGATGTAATAGGTATTAATAGTACCCCTGATACAACCTTAATTGTGTCAATGGATAAGGATTTCAAAACTCTTCCTACTCATTTCTATAGAGTAAATGAAGATCAAATCTATTGGCTTGACGAAGATAAAGCTAACTATTGGCATATGTTTCAGACACTAGTAGGAGACACTGCTGATGGCTATAAAGGTTGCCCCGGTATTGGAGCAGTAAGAGCAGAGAGGATCCTTAAGGATGTCCCTCAGGATAAACTATGGGAGACTGTAGTTAATACCTACAAGAAAGCTGGTCTTACTGAAGATGATGCTTTGCTGCAAGCTAGAATGGCCTATATTCTTCGACAAGGGGACACTAAAGATACCCTTTGGACCCCTGATAAAATACTCCCTATAAAGACAACTCATAGTTGAGAATAAAATCACACTCCTTAGGAGATAGACAATCATGAAAAATGATTCTATGAAAATTGATATTAAAGACACTACCAAAAGTGACCCTGATGCTCCCCTTTTTGACAACTTTCCAGCTGTCCCAAAGGAGCTCTTAGATGGACTTAAAGAGATCTTTGATATCCGCAAGATGATCCGTTATAAGCCCACCATTGATTACTGTGGTGGTGTACAGGATGTACTTGACTTCCTTGAAAACAAGTTCAAAGAACAGAACCATATTGAAGATAGTGGAGAATAGATGGGTTCACTCTTTTCAAAGCCTAAGGCACCTGAAGTGAAAGTTCAGGCGCCTGCATTAGACAACCCTGTAGTTGAACCTCAGGAACCGGAGCTTGGTGCTCAGGAGACTGAAGAACAGAAGGCTCGTAAGGGTAAGAAAGGTCTTAAGGTATCCTTAGACAAAGCTAAGGGTGTAGGCACTAACGTAATGTAAAAAATTAAAAAAGGATGATGAATACTATGGGGGACTATAGGGGGTCTATAGGTAAACTTTATGTTAAACCTATTGTAGACTTAAAGACAGCTATGGAGGCTCTAGATAAATGTATGGAATCTATTATAGATAATCCTAATAATTTATCCTTCATAAGAAACTTAGATAAAGACTATATTAGGTCTTTTGTTAAAGATGTAGTATTGAATAATAACCAATATGATTATCGTATTATTGGTTTCTATAGTCAATCTGCAGATGAACTAGTGGGATGCTGTTTGTTATCCTATGGTTACCCTTGGTATTCTGATAAGCAAAGAATTCTTAATGAAGAATGGACTGTATCTTTTAAAAGAGGAGCAGGCATTGCTAGAGCATTGTCTGATTATTTAATTGATTGCCTAAAGAATGATGAGTGTGACTACATTCAAACTGGGAGTGTCAATGATTGGTGTGCTCCAATGTTAAAGAATAGTTATGTCTCTAAAGGATTCCGTATTTATAACTGCTATTATTTAAGTAAAGAGGATATTAATGGGCTCAATTAAGAAAGCCTTTAAGAAAGTAGTTAAGGTCTCCACTGGTGGCCTTATTGGTGGCAACAGTAACTATGGTCAATCGACTACTGAAGAGGCTATTTCTGCTCCTGAGTTAGGGTTTGTGAAGGAAGATACGACTAGCACTACTGAAGCAGAATCAGAGAAGCAACAGTTAACTAAAGGAAAGAAGAGAGGCAAGAAGTCTCTTAAGGTTAACATGCCTGGTGCCAGTGGTACGGGACGTAATATTGTGTAATAATGGCAGAAACTAAACTAGGTAATCAAACTGCTGAAGGTGCACAAAAGGTATACGAAAGATTGTCTACGGACAGAGATCAGTATACCCAGAGAGCAGAGAAGAATGCTACCTATACTATCCCTCAGTTGTTCCCTAAGGAATCTGATGATGGTGGCACTGCCTATACGACACCTTATAATTCTATTGGGGCTAGAGGTCTCAATAACTTAGCATCTAAGTTGTTGTTATCTTTGCTTCCCCCGGGTCAGCCTTTCTTTAGACTTGGGTTAGATACTGCATCTAATGGGGCACTACAGGCATCTGGCAATGATCAGGTTAAGGATACCATAGAGTACGGCTTGTCTATGATGGAGGCTGCTATGGTGAAGTATATGGAGCATAATGGTCTTAGACCTACGCTCTTTGAGTGCATCAAACAGCTCATTATTGCTGGCAATGCGTTGCTCTTTTTGCCTCCTCTAGAGGGTGGCATGAAGTGCTACACTCTCAGAAACTTTGTAGTTGAAAGAGATGCTATCGGCAATGTACTTCAGATTGTCGCTAGAGATACTTTAGCTCAGGGGACTATCCCTCCGAGTATCTTAAGTCTCTTAGGCAATGCAGGTAATGAGGTTAATCGTTCTGAGAAGGTTAACATCTACACTCATACCTATCTTGTCCGTGGGGATACCTTAGAGGGATCCACTTGGGAATCCTATCAGGAAGTAAATAATACCATTATCCCCGGATCAGAACAGACGTATCCCTATGGCAAATGTCCTTGGATCCCTGTGAGATTCACTAAGAAAGATGGGGAATCCTATGGTCGATCCTTTGTTGAAGATTACCTTGGTGACTTGATCTCTTTAGAGAACCTTCAGCATGCCATTAACGATATGGCTATGATTTGTGCTAAGGTATTGTACCTAGTGTCTCCTTCCTGTCAGACTAACATTAAGGCTCTTACTAAAGCTGAGAATGGGGCTTTCGTAAGAGGTCGACAGGACGATATTGTTGCAATGCAGACAAACAAACAGACTGACCTTCAGGGCTGCTATGCGGTATCTCAGGGTATCGAACAGAGATTGTCTTATTGCTTCATGCTTAATTCTAGTGTGCAACGGCAGGCTGAACGTGTAACGGCTGAAGAGATTAGATATATGGCTCAGGAACTTGAGGATACCTTAGGGGGTGTCTATAGTCTCCTGTCTCAGGAACTTCAGTTGCCTTTAGTGTCCTGTATCTTCAATCAGATGCAGTCTAATGGCAGCCTTCCGACTATCTCTGAGAAGTTCGCTACGATTGAACCTACGGTCATCACTGGTGTTGATGCCTTGGGTCGTGGTCATGACCTTGCTAACTTGTCGCAGGCACTTCAGGTACTTGCTCAGTTCCCTGATATCATGCAGATGATCAATCAGCAGAACTTAGCTATGCGTATCTTCACGAGTGCTCAGATTGATGCTACGGGTCTCGTTAAGTCTCCTGAACAGGTTGCTAAGGAACAGCAGGCAATGATGGAACAGTATGCTGCCCAGCAGGGTATTGATGCTCAGGCTCAGATGGCAGTAGATAACAACAAAGCTCAACATGAACAGGGGGTGTAACAGGTGAGCGAAGAAACAACAAACTTGAATAGTGATGGTCTTAGTGTCGACAATGGTGTCAATATTATGATCTCAGGTACTCAGCAGCTTACCCTTGATGGTGATGAAGCTACAGGTATGCTTAAGGATGGCGGCAGTAATGATGCTGTCCCTATAGGTGAGCCTTCTGAAGGCGAACCTCAGGGTGAACCTCAGGCAGAACCACAACAGAGGGAACCTGAGGGTGACCTTAATGTAAAGATTGATAAGCACACGAAAACCTTAGATGTCCTTGGTAAGGATCTTAAGGCTAAAGGTGTGGACTTCAATCAGGCCATTAAGGAATACAATGAGTATGGGGCCTTGTCTAGTAAGACTATGGCTGACCTTGCTCAGGCAGGTTATCCTTTAGAGGTCATTGAGGGTTTCATTGAATCACGACAGAACCTTGAGAGTGAGTTCACTAATGCTGTCTATAATTCAGCAGGCGGAGAACAGGCGTACAACAAGGTCATTGAGTGGGCACAAGGAAACCTCTCTAATAAGGTTCTGAGCTCCTTTAATCGAGCTATTGACAACAACAATCTTGAAGCTGTTACTCTTATGTTTGAGGGTATGAAAGCTAAGATGATTGCTAAGCAAGGAACACGTAATCCTACTATTATGGGTGGTGGGGTTACTACGGGTGGCTATAAGGGCTTCTCAAGTAAGCAGGAAGTAGTGGAGGCTATGAGTGACCCCCGCTATGGTGCTGACCCCAGTTACACTAGAGCTATCGAAATGAAGATGTACTATACTCAGTTGTAACGTACCCATAATAAAAATATTTCCTAATAACAATAATATAACTACAATAAGAATATAATAAAATGGCTGCGTTAACCGCTAATTCTATTTCTAATCCTGGTCAGAATCTGAGTGCAGGCGATCGTGATGCGTTGTTCATGAAGATCTTCTCCGGTGAAGTCCTTACGGCTTTCACGAGAACGTCTGTCATGATGGATAAGCAGATTGTTCGTACTATTCCGCACGGGAAGAGTGCCAGCTTCGCTGTCATGGGTCGTACTCATGCTAAGTATCTTACCCCGGGTAACTCCTTAGATGATCAGCGTAAGAAGATGGAGAACACTGAACGTGTCATTGCCATTGATGGTCTCCTTACGGCTGATGCTCTTATCACGGATATCGATGATGCAATGAATCACTATGATGTCCGTACGGAATACTCGAAGCAGCTTGGTGAAGCTCTTGCTCAGGCTTTCGACTGTGCCTCTATCAATGAACTTGCTAACACGGGTGCTAAGACTGCCACTGGCATGCCTGAGAACATCCCTGATAATACTGCTCTTGAAAATCCGGGTACGGGCAAGGCATTTGAGTATGTTACGAGTCTCGATGAAGCTACGACTGTGGAGTATGGCAACATCCTCCTGCAGGGCCTGATTGATGCCCGTGCTCAGTTTACGAAGAATTGGGTTCCGGCAGGTGACCGTTATTTCCTTGTCTCCCCCGAAGGTTATTCGGCTATCTGCCGTGCCCTTATGCCGGATGCTGCTAACTTTGCTGCTATCTTTGATCCGAATACGGGCAAGCTCCAGAATGTCTGTGGCTTCCAGATTGTGGAAACCCCGAACTTCTTGAACAATGGTGTTGATGGTAAGCACGCTCTTAAGAAGCAGATCTCTACGGCTGTCCTTCAGGGTATCGCCTTCCACCGTTCCGCTGTGGGTGCCCTTAAGCTGAAGGATCTCGCTATGGAACGTGCTCGCAGAGCTGAATATCAGGCTGATCAGATCATCGCTAAGATGGCTGTGGGTCACGGTGGCCTTCGCCCTGAAGCCGTGGGTCTCTTCGTTAAGACTGCTCAGGTTGGTGAATAATGTACTCGGAATCCGACATTAAGGATTCCTATTTCTATGTCAACGGGGGTTCTAAGAAAGGCTCCCGTTTGACTGTAGAAGAAAAGATTAAATTAGGTTTAGTTAAGGAGGTTCCAGTTGCTAAACCTAAGGTAGTCTCTAGGAAGCCTAAAATCCCTGCAGCTCCCAAATAATACATAATAACAACTATAAAATACTACTACAAAGGATAAATTATGATTGTCACTCCTTCTAACAAACTAGATGCAGTGAATGAGATTTTATCTGCTGTAGGCTCTAGTCCTGTCAACTCACTTGAAGATGAACTGAATGTAGACGTTC